>OLFC01000317.1_pt1 | contig 7367 bp, 6 predicted proteins | sample 1608431 | NCBI WGS metagenome assembly OLFC01 (sample SAMN02674795, study PRJEB24791) | human gut metagenome, SKBSTL041 | isolation source: stool | host: Homo sapiens | place: USA | reverse complement strand
CTTCACCGGCACCTCCGGCGACACCCTGCGCGGCATGTGCGATACCGTCCGCGACAAGGCTGTGAAGCCCGCTGTGGCGGTTCTGGTGGGCAAGGCTGAGGATAAGATCACCATGGCTGTCACTGTGACCAAACAGGCACAGGAAAAGGGCCTGAAGGCCGGTGCTCTGGTCAAGGAGATCGCTGCCATTGCCGGCGGCAAGGGCGGCGGCAAGCCGGACTTTGCAATGGCCGGCCTGAAGGATGAGACCAAGATCGACGAAGCTCTGGCTGCTGTCGGCACCATCGTCAAGAAGGCTCTGGGCGAATAAGAAAACGGGTTCGCCCTCTCCGTCAGCGCTGACGCGCTGCCAAAGTTTATGGTTTTGCCAAGGGCTCTCTCTTTGGGAGAGCTGGACGCAAAGCGGCCTGAGAGGGCGGGGACGTTTATAAAATATCAGGAAGGAGTTGTTTCCCATGGAAGATTGTCTGTTCTGTATGATCGCGGAGGGGAAAATCCCCTCCAAGAAGCTGTACGAGGACGAGCAGGTGGTGGCGTTTTACGACATCAACCCGCAGGCCAAGGTGCACTTTCTGGTGGTGCCCAAAAAGCACATTGTCTCTGCCGCTGCGCTGACCGAAGAGGACGGCGCACTGCTGGGCCATATCTTTGCAGTGATCGCAAAGCTGGCTGCGGAGCAGGGCCTGAACAACGGTTACCGCGTCATCTCCAATGTTGGCGAGGACGCAGGCCAGACCGTGAAACATCTGCATTTCCATGTTCTGGGCGGCGAAAAGCTGCCTGTCTGATTCCAATAAAAAGGGAGCGTTGAATTATGGCTGAGACCTATACTCTGCACGTTGCAGGCCTGACCCGTGAGCTGACCATCTGCAAGGTGAATGACCACATGGACATTGCTGCTTTTATCATGCTGGGTGATGCCGAGCTGACCGTGGCTGCTGCCGCTGAACTGCTGAAGAAGTGCCCGGATTTTGATATTCTGCTGACCGCCGAGGCCAAGGGCATCCCTCTGGCACACGAGATGAGCCGCCAGAGCGGCAAGCCCTACGTCTGCGCACGCAAGGGCGAAAAGCTGTATATGACCGACCCCGTGGTGGTGGAGGATCAGTCCATTACCACCGCAGGCAAGCAGAAGCTGGTCATCGACCGCAAGGAGCTGGACAAGATGAGCGGCAAGCGGGTGCTGGTCGTGGATGATGTCATCTCCACCGGCGGCTCCCTGAAGGCTCTGGACGAGCTGGCCGAGCAGACCCAGTGCACCATCGTGGGTCAGGCGGCCGTTCTGGCCGAGGGCGATGCAGCACAGCGCAAGGACATCATCTTCCTCGAGCCGCTGCCTCTGTTCCTCCACTAAACCGGTATGCGACGCCCGCTCTGCGCGTTCTGCCTGAGTGCGCTGGGTGTGTTAGCATTGTGCTCGTTTTTGCCGCAGACGGGGCTTTTGCTGCCGTCTGCGGCAATTTTTGTTGTCTTCTGCCTGCTGATCTGGTGGAAAGGCGGGGCTGCACGAGGTTATGCGGTCTGTCTGCTGCTGGGCGCTCTGGTTGGCGTCGGCATCCGGGAGACCACCGATGCCCGGCTGGCGAAAATACAGGGGTCATACGCCGGACAGGAAGCAGTCCTGACCGCAGAGGTGGAGAGCATCGGCCGCGCCTATGGGGCGGGCCGGGTGAGCGCTGTGCTGCGGGTGGAGACGGTAGACGGAGAGGCTGTCCGGTTCCGTGTGGAGTGTGTCAGTCTGCCCCGATGCGAGGCAGGCGGCCGCATCCGGGGCCGCTTCGCGCTGGACCTGCCGGACGCTACCCAGCGCCTCAGCGACTACGCCGACGGCATCGCCCTGAGCGCGGAGTATCAGTCGGGGATGCTGCGGCTTGGGCCGGGCCGAAGCTTCCGTGCCCGGACGGCCCGCCTTCAAGCGGCCCTGAGCCGCGCTCTGCGCGGCGGCATGGCAGAAAACACCGGCGGCGTTCTGGCCGCGATGGCTGCAGGAGACAAGAGCCATCTTTCCTCCGCCCTCCGCAGCGCCTACCGGGGCGCAGGACTTTCCCATGTGTTGGTGGTGAGCGGCCTGCACGTCACCATCTTCTGTGGTCTGCTGGACGCTCTGCCCCGCCGGGAGCGGGAGCGCAGCCGGGCCTATCGGTGGGCGAGGTCTCTGCTCCGGGCCGGGACGGCTCTCCTGCTGGTGGGCATCACCGGCGTGACGCCCTCGGTCCTCCGGGCGGCGGTGGCGGTCTGGATCAGCTCCCTCGGGGTCTGGCTGGGAGGCCCGGCGGACACCCTCACCTCGCTGGGTGCGGCGGGCGTCCTCATGTGTCTGGGCAACGGGTACGCTGTCTGTGACGTGGGCTTTGAGCTGTCCTTTGCGGCAGTGCTGGGCACGCTGGCCGGGGGAGTGTGCGCAAAGCGAGGCCGGAAAGCCTACTATAATAAGAAGAAAAAGCAGGGGAAGAAGCCCTCCCGCCCGGTGCTGCTCCTCCGCCGTCTGGCGGGCGGCGTGTGGGATGCGCTCTGCGTCTCCTTCTGCGCCTCGGCGGCGACCTTCCCGGTGCTGGTGCTGCGGGGGATGAGCGCGACGGTCTGGGCCGTGGTGTCGGGCGTGGCGGTCCTCTGGATGGTGGGGCCGATGCTGGGCCTCAGCCTCGGCGCGGCGCTGCTGGGTCTGGCGGCCCAGAATTTCGGATCCCTGCCCTTGTTTGAAATCCTCCGCCGCCCCATAGCCTTCTGTGCCGAGGGGCTGGCGTTTGGGATGAACGAGTGGGCCTTCCGGGTGTCCGGTCTGCCGGGGGCGTCGCTCTGGTTCGATGGTGGGTATGCCGCACTGGTGTGCCTCGTGCTGTTCTTGCTCTGCGCAGCGGCGATGCGGTGGAATGTCCGCCTCCGGGCGGCACTTCCTACGGTCGTTTTACTGACGGCGCTGGCCTTCGGCCTTGAAACGGCCCTGAGCTGGAACGTGGTGAACATTGAGCTTGTGGGCACGCAGGCCGCGCCCGCCGTCATCATCACCCGGCGGGAACAGGCGGTCGTTCTCTTCCGGGGCAGCAGCATCACCCAGCGGGCCGTGGAGACCCAGCTGGAAAAGCGGGGCGTGAAGACGGTGGAGCTGCTGGTGGACCTGCGGATGCAGCCGGAGATGCCCTGCGATCTGAAAGTCGAAACGCGCATCGAAGCCGCTGCGCTGGCTGCGGACACCACCCGCCGCGCCGCCTGCGGAGGGGTGGACTTGGAGCTTTACCGCACCCGGCAGGGCTGCATCGTCCGGCTGACCATCGGCGGGCAGCGCTTTGTCACGGTAAGCGGCACCGTCCGGCCTGCAAAGCCCATCCGGGCCGAGTGGCTGCTGGCGTCGATGGCGCGGCCGGACAACATCCGGTACACCGACTGCCTGACCCTGAGCCGAAAGTACCGCTGGATGCGGGAGAGCGACGCCGCGCCCGTCTCCTGCCTGCGTTTGCGCCTCGCAGGGTGAGCGCTTTTCAAAGCGGGCGGAGTATGATAAAATAAGGCCATCACCTTAATAGAAAAAGGAGCCGATGATTTGGCAACGGAAACGAAACTCCGGCAGCTGGCCCAAGGGGGCTGTCCGGTCTACTATTTTTATTCCAGTGAGCGGTATCTGGTCCGGCAGGCCGTGGCCCGGGCATCGAAGCTGCTGGCCGAGGGCGAGGACGAGGAGACGACGGTGCTGGACGGCGCGACGCCGGAAATCGAGCAGCTCATCATGGCGGCAGGCACCATCTCCTTCTTCGGGACGCGGCGCGTGGTGCTTCTGCCCGAGGTGGACCCTGCCGCCTACAGCGACAAAGACCTCGACGAGCTGTGCGCTACGCTGGCCAGCCTCGAAAACGCTGTGGTGGTGCTGGGCAGCGTGTTTGAGTTGGAACGCAATAAGCTCAAGCTGGGCAAGCGGGCACAGAAGCTCGTCGCCCAGTGCACCAAGGTCGGCTTTGCCGAGGAGCTGGCCAAGCCCAAGCCCTACGAGCTGAAGGTCATGATGATGGACCGGGCCAAAGCGCAGGACACTACCCTCTCCGAGGGCACGGCGGCGGCCCTGCTGGAACGCTGCGGCGAAGACCCCTTCCTGTTGGAAAACGAGGTGGATAAGCTCTGCGCCCTCTCGGGTTATCAGACTGTGACCACGGCGATGGTGGCCGAGATGGGCACCGTGAGCCTTGAGGCCGATGTCTTCGAGATGATACGGATGATCACGGCCAAAAACGCTACCGGCGCGTGCAAAAAGCTCCAGACCCTGCTGCGCTTACAGCAGGAGCCGATCCCCATCACTGCTGCCATGATCGGCAGCTACGTCGATCTGTACCGGGTCAAGCTGGGCGCGGCCAAGCGGAAGAACTATAATACCGTGTTCAAGGACTTTGGCTACAAGGGCAGCGACTACCGGCTCAAGCGCTCGGCGGAGACGGCCAGCCACTACACCCTGCCCCAGCTCGAGGCCTGTATGCAGATCCTTTTGGAGCTGGATAAGAGTCTGAAAAGCCAGCCGGTGAGCGCCCAGATCCTTCTGGAAACGGCGCTCTGCCGCTTGGCCATGGCAGGAGGAAGAAGATGAGCGAAAAACAGGAACTGCTGCACACCGACCGTGTGCTCATCGTGGAGGGCAAATACGATGCGGCCCGTCTCTCCCATCTGACCGACGCCATGATCCTGCTGACGGACGGCTTCGGCATTTATAAGGATAAGAAGCGTCAGCAGCTCTTCAAACAGCTGGCCCACAAAAACGGCCTTATCCTCCTGACGGACTCCGACGCAGCGGGCTTCCGCATCCGCACCTACATCACGAATCTGGTGGGGGAAAAGAATGTCGTACAGGCCTATGTCCCGGCCATCCACGGCAAGGAAAAGCGGAAGGCTCAGCCCGGCAAGGAGGGGCTTTTGGGGGTCGAGGGCGTGGACGACGCTCTTGTCCTGCAGGCGCTGCGGGATGCTCTGGGCGAAGAGGCCGATACGGCCCCGGTGAAGCCGGAGGGGCGGCAGATCACCTACACCGACCTCTACGAGTGGGGGCTTTCGGGCACGGCAGGCTCGGCGGAGCGGAAAATGAAGCTGCTCTCGGCCCTCGGGCTGCCACCCCGGCTCTCGAAAAAAGAACTGGTGGAGGCCCTCAACCGCCTCTACAGCTACGAGCAGCTGGACGAAATGCAGGCGGAGCTGCTCAAAGGGTGAGGATACAGTTGGATTTTTTGAGAAAATATGAAAAAGATTCAAGTGAGACTTCTGGAAAACTTGCTGCAAGCTGTGATATAATCAATACACTGTGCGCCCGTCGTGTACGAAGCACGACGGGCGCAGATCTTTGCATGGTGCAATAAAGGAGACAATCAATGGAACGCGAAAAACTCAAATCGAGACTCGGGTTCATCCTCCTTTCCGCCGGCTGCGCGATCGGCATCGGAAATGTGTGGAAGTTCCCCTACATGGCAGGTCAGGGCGGCGGCGGCGCGTTCGTGCTGTTCTACCTGCTCTTCCTCGTGATTCTGGGCCTGCCCATCATGAGCATGGAATTTGCCGTGGGCCGCGCCAGCCACAAAAGCCCGGTGCGCGCCTATCAGGCCCTCGAGAAGCCCGGCCAGAAGTGGCACATCCACGGCTACCTCACCCTCATCGGCTGCTATCTGCTGATGATGTTCTACACCACGGTGGCGGGCTGGATGCTCCACTACTTCTACATGACCGCCGCCGGAAAGCTCTCCGGTCTGGATGCCGGTCAGGTGGCAGATGCCTTCACCGAGATGCTGGCAAGCCCGCTCATCATGGGCTTCTGGATGGTGGTGGTCGTGGTGTTCGGCATCTTTGTCTGCGCGCGCGGCCTGCAGAACGGCCTTGAGAAGGTGACGAAGGGGATGATGATCGCCCTGCTGGTCATCATGGTGGTGCTGGCCGTCAACAGCCTGTTCATGCCCGGCGCAAAGGAGGGCCTGCACTTCTATCTTGTGCCCGACTTTGGCCGCATGAAGGAGGTGGGCGTCGTCAACACGCTGGTGGGGGCCATGAATCAGGCCTTCTTCACCCTGAGCCTCGGCGTCGGCGCAATGGCCATCTTCGGCAGCTACATCGGCAAGGAGCACGCCCTGCTGGGGGAGAGCGTCCGTGTCGTGGTGCTGGACACCTTCGTGGCTCTGACCTCCGGCCTCATCATCTTCCCGGCCTGCTTCACCTACGGCGTGGACCAGACCAGCGGCCCCAGCCTCATCTTCATCACCCTGCCCAACATCTTCGCCAATATGTCGATGGGCCGTCTGTGGGGCAGCCTGTTCTTCCTGTTCATGGCCTTTGCGGCCCTTTCCACCGTTCTGGCCGTCTTTGAGAACATCATCTGCTGCGGCATGGAGCTGACCGGCTGGAGCCGTCAGAAGTCCAGCCTCGTCAACCTCTTCCTCATCATCGCCCTCTCACTGCCCTGCGTGCTGGGCTACAATGTCTGGGCATGGGACGGTTTCGCCATCTTCGGCGGCGCAGTGCTGGATCTGGAGGACTTCCTCGTCAGCAACCTCTTCCTGCCTCTCGGCTCCCTCGTCTACCTGCTGTTCTGCGTCACCCGCTACGGCTGGGGCTGGGACAACTACAAGAAGGAAGTCAACACCGGCGACGGCCTCAAGGTGCAGGACTGGATGCGCGGCTATCTGACCTATGGCCTGCCCCTCATCGTCCTGTTCATCTTCGTGTTTGGCCTGTACGACAAGTTCATCGCCTGATCAGATTGGAAAAAGACCCGTGGTGCGGAAAAGCTCTGCACCACGGGTCTTCTGTTATATGCAAAAAGTCCCGTGTTCACACTGTCGTGGGAACATGGGACTTCAGAGCTTGCAGCTTACTTCACATACCGGCCTTCGCAGATGTTCTTGCAGCAGGCGCTGACGGGGAACCAGCAGCAGTCGCGGCAGATGTCGGCGAGGATCTCGGGCGTGGCCTTGGCGTCGATGGCACGGATGAGGTCCTGATAGACGTATTCCTTTTCCTCGAGGCCGAAGTATTCCACCGTCTTTGCATCGTAGCGCTTGACCTTTTCCTGCGTGTCGCAGAGGTCAGTCCCCAGCTTGTTGGGGCAGCAGGAGCAGAGGGTGTCGGTGGAGAAGGTGAGGTGGATGGTGGTGCCGGGAACATCCCGCAGCTGATGCACCACGTCGGTCATGTGGGCCACGAAATCGTTGTCATAGCCTTTGCCGGAATAGCCCTGCGTGCAGAGCAGATGATGGGGACGAAGTACGATGCTCATGCTTTCAGCCCCGGAATGCGCTTCCGCAGATTCAGGCCGATGGCGCAGGCCAGAACTGCCTTGATGATGGCAGTGGGGATGAAGGGCAGGACGCAGGCGGTGATCCCCACGGCGACAGAGCTGTGGGCGACGACCA
>OLFC01000303.1_pt1 | contig 7455 bp, 5 predicted proteins | sample 1608431 | NCBI WGS metagenome assembly OLFC01 (sample SAMN02674795, study PRJEB24791) | human gut metagenome, SKBSTL041 | isolation source: stool | host: Homo sapiens | place: USA | reverse complement strand
TGCACATAATAGTCCACGTTTTCGGGAAAGTCGGTGATTCTCCCAATGCTGGAAAACTCACTCTGCGGGGTTTGCAGGGCGGCGTTCAACTCTGCGCGTTCCCCGGCAGAAAGCGTTTCCAGCTGTGCGGCAAGAAAGTTCAGCTCGTCCACATTGGATGCCAGCACCATGTTGTAGGGAATCGCAATACGTTTTTCTTCCTCAGCAAAGTAGCCGGAAATGAAAAGGCCCTGCGGATTATCGGACGAAATGCCGATTTGCCGCAGGGCCGCTTGTACCTGTTCGGTTGTAGTGGGCAGGTCCAGCCAGACGCCATCCCTGCCTTGCTGCTGCCGATTTTGCAGCTGGATGGAAAATAATTCGCTCATTTGATCACACTCCTTTTTTGCTATCCTACGGATAGAGAGAGCCGGTTATGGCAAAATGAATGCTTCACCTTACCATAACCGGCCCTCGTATTTTTGCCTTACTCTTTGCGCTCTACCCGGTAATTGACGTACTTGCCTCCCGTATCTGCCAGAAGCACCGTTGCATCATAGGTTTTGCCTGTCTTTTCGGAATAGAGGCCCTTGACCTTTGCCTTACCGTTTTTGAGCAGAGCAGCGGCGATCTTCGGGGTGAACGCCTTTTTGCGCTGCTCAAAGAAGCGGTCATTCTTCCACATCACGAACTGACAGCCACGGTTCCCGCAATAAAAATTCTTTTTGCCCTCATAGACATTTTCACCGCACCGGGGACACTTACCGATGATAACCCGTTCCGACTGGAACAGGTTTTGTTTGTCTGCACTGATGCAGGAATAGGTCTTGACCAACTGGCGCACCTGCGCTTTAATTTCGGCCATGAACTCGTCCGGGTCTGCGCTGCCTTTGGCAATCTCGGTCAGGCGGTTTTCCCATTCGGCAGTCAGAGCGGGAGAGGTCAGGCTTTCCGGCAGAACCACCGCCAGATTGATGCCGTCCTTGGTGGGGACAAGCTGCTTGCCCTTGCGCTGCACAAAGCCCATTTGCACCAGTTTTTCCAGAATCGCCGCACGGGTGGCCGGAGTACCCAGCCCCTTGCGTTCCGCTTCCTCCGGCATATCCTCGGCCCCTGCCCGCTCCATTGCCGACAGGAGCGTATCTTCGGTGTAGGCTTTTGGCGGGGACGTGAAATGTTCCGAAATGTCAGTTGTCACGGAAAAGTTCTGTCCCTCGGCCAGTTCCGGCAGGGTGTTCAGGGCTTCCGTTTCTTCATCACCGTCTGTTTTCAGGGTGGAGTGGAATCGCTGGTCGATCTCTTTCCATCCGGGGACAAGCACGGTCTTTCCCTTGGCGGTGAACTCGTTCCCTGCACAGGAGAACACGGCGGTCACTGTTTCGTACTCGTGGGGTGCGGCCACCGCACAGAGCAGTTTGGAGCAGACAAGGTTCATCAGCTTGCATTCACTTTCGGCAAGACCAGCGAAGCCCTGTTTGACAAATTCAGCAGTGGGAATGATGGCGTGGTGGTCCGATACCTTTTTGCTGTTCAGCACCCGGCCCACTTCCGGGGTCAAGTCAAGCCCTTGGGCAAAGGACAGCAGCCCCAGCAGATCAGACACAAGATGTTGTGCTGTCTGGCCCATGTCTTCGGTCAGATATTGGCTGTCCGTGCGGGGATAGGTCAGCAGTTTCTTTTCGTAAAGCTGCTGGGCGTAATCAAGGGTCTGTTTTGCCGTAAATCCGAACAAGCGGTTTACTTCCCGCTGCAAGGTGGTCAGGTCATAGAGCTTGGGCGGCTGTTCTGTCTTTTTCTCCCGCTTGACAGAAGTACAGACGGCAACTGCACCCGTGCATTTTTCTTTGAGAGAATTTGCGGTTTCTGCATCCGCAATGCGCCCACTGTCTGCTTTCAGGCTGCCAGACTGGATGCCGACCGTGTAATACTTTTCTTTCTGGAAGCGCAGGATTTTTGCGTCCCGGTCCACCAACATTTTCAGTGTCGGGGTCTGCACCCGGCCTACCGTCAGGGTTTTGTGATACAGCACCGAAAACAGTCGCGTTGCATTGATGCCCACCAGCCAATCTGCTTTTGCACGGCAGAGGGCCGATTGGTACAGCGCATCGTAATCCGAATCCGGGCGCAGGTTTGCAAAGCCCTCCCGGATGGCGGCATCCTCCATGCTGGAAACCCAGAGCCGCTTCACAGGTTTCGTGCAGCCGGCCATTTGGTAGACAAAGCGGAAGATAAGTTCTCCCTCCCGGCCTGCGTCGGTTGCGGCGGTCACACTGTCCACATCCGGGCGGTTGAGCAGGGCACGCAGAACTTCAAACTGCTGTTTCTTTTCGTCCGGGACAATGAACTGCCACGGTTGGGGCAGGATGGGCAAATCCTCATACCGCCACTTACAGTATTTTTCATCGTACTGGCCCGCCTCGGCAAAGGACACCAGATGCCCGATGCACCAGCTGACCAAATAACCACCGCCCTGCCAATAGCCGGTTTGCTTTTCAGTGGCCCCGATCACGGCGGCAATGCTGCGGGCCACACTGGGTTTTTCGGCGATCACCAGCTGAAAGCTCATGTTTCGTCCTCCTGTCCGTCCTCCGAATGAATCTCGATTTCAGCCGGTTCCTCGTCTGCATCCTCGTCCTCGCCAAAATCGTATTCGTCCAGATCATCGTGCCCGGTGGTATCGGCCTTGGGCTTGCGGAACTTGAAATAATAGAGGGCCGCGCCGCCGCCCGCCAGAGCCAGCACCAGCAGGATCATCAGACTGCCCATGTTGGACTTGGGCTTTTCCTGCGGCGTTTCGGTGTCGGTTTTCACCGCTTCCGGGGCCGTGCAGTTGCGCAGGCTCTTTTCACACAAGGGGCAGTTTTCGTTGACGTTTCCGGCCTCACATTTCACGGTGCAGGTGCAGACCTCGGCGGTCTGCGGTTCTTCATCCAGCAGAGCCAGCAAGTCGGCATCGTCCACTTGGTTCAGAAAGTGGACAGAAGTTTCCTTGTCCTCGTTGGCGCGGTCAATCAGGATGTAAAAATAATTCCCGGCCTTGGTGGTCACGGTGATAAGCTGCTTGTCGCCGTAAAAATCATCCACCAGTGTTGCGTTGCCTTTGGGCGTGATGGACACGCCCTCCGGCTCCATGCCGCCCGTAGTCGGTTCTTCCTCGGCAATTTCTGGCAGAGGTTCCGGGGCAGGGTCAGTGCCGCTTGCAAAAACAGGCATGGAGAACGAACAGAGGCAGAGCAGGATAGCCAGCAGTCCGGCAGCGAAGCGGTTCCAGTTGTCAGGTTTCATCGGCGGCATCCTCCTGTTTGTGGTACGGTGTGGCGGTGGGCGCAGCATTCAGCGCACCGCTGCGCAGGAAGGCCGCGAACTCGTCCGGCTTCATGTTCATGCTGCGCACCAGCTGAATGATCTGCAGGTTTTCCTGTTCAGTCTTTGCAGCTTCCAGTTCTTTCAACTGCTGCTGGTATTCAGAGATTTTTTCTTTGAGCCGTTCAATATTGCGCTCAATGCGGGAAAGTCTTTTTGCCATACAAAATCCTTTCTGGCGTCACGGTAAACGCCCATAGCTGTAAAAATGTTCCTGCCAATATTTTGAGTTGAGGTTTGTGTAAGAGATAGGGTCGCCGCAGTGCAGCATGATGGAATTGCCTACATAGATACCGCAATGGCTCACACCGGGGGTATCGTAGGTTCCCTTGAAAAACACAAGGTCGCCCGGTTTGACCTGCGCCGCCGAAACAGGGGTGCAGAGGTTGTAAAGGCCCTGTGCGGTCTGGCGGCCCACGTTCCAGCCGGAGTGATTCAGCACCCACGAAATGTAGCCGCTGCAATCAAAGCTGGTGCTGGGCGAACTGCCGCCCCACACATACGGGTAGCCGATGTACTTGGTTGCTTCCTCCATCATGGCGGCAAACCTATCACCCTTTAGTGCTTCCGGGGGAATGTCGTAATAGGTGGGCTGCTTGATGGTGGACGCATTGGGGTACTGCGCTTTACCGAACAAATCCGGCCGGTTGCCCAGCGTGCGCATATAGAGCGAATAAGCACTGAGGTGTTCTTCGGTCAGCACTTCCACGGGCAAATGGGACAAATCCTTGTTTTTCAGCTTGACCGTGCAGATGTAGTATTCATACGGTTCTTGGTAGGTGATAACTTGCGGCACACCATACGGGCCAATAATGACCATCATTTTTGTACGGTAGCGTATCTGCATGGTCACGGTCTCGGTCAGGATGTACTGCTTTTCAAAGAGCATTTCAAGTTCGCCCTGCACCTCGGCCAATGTAAAAACGCCGTCATGGAGCGCGGACAAAATCGAGATCAGCACATAGGGGTCATGCTCGATTTCGTCCAGATAAAAATGGTATTCATCGTAGTTGTGGGTGGCCTCGTAGGTGTCGAGATACCGTTGCAGTTTTTGTTCCAGCTTGGCGTAGGTTTTTTCTGCACCCAGCATATCCTTGTCCTTGGAAAAGTAAGAGGATGCCGTCACGCCGGTTCCAGCGGTGCCCGCCATCACGGTGCAGGACTGCAACCCCGTTATCAAGAGCAGAGCCAGCAGACCGAACACCGCCACGATCAGAATGGTTTTCCAGTTCCGGGCCGCAAATTCGGCTACCCGTTCGCCGCCCTCGGCCGCCAGCTTTGTTACCCGGAAACCGTTCTCTGCGGTGGTGGCCGCACCCTGCGCGGCGGCTTGTCCGGCCTGCCGTGCGGCTTTGGCATACTGCTGTTTGATACGCTGTTTCTGCCACATCCGGGAAATAGGATTGCTGGCAGGCTGCGCGATTTGCGGATTGTCCCGCAAGGATTTCTGGTAAAAGTATTCTGCATTGGCAGACATGAGCTGACGCTCTGCCTTTTCCACGGCCTTGTAGGGCTTCATCTTGTGGTGCCGGATGCCGCTGCGGATGGCTTTGGCCGTCTGCCGCTCCACCAGTTCTTCACCCTTGTGGCCACCCTCCACACCCACATTTTCGTGTTCGACTTCATGGATTTTTCCGTGGGCAAACAGCAATGCTTCCGACAGCGGGCGGCTGGCCGGGTTGGGTTTCAGGCTGGGTGGGCCTTTGTCCTGCTGCTCAAAGCGCAGGGTGGATTTTGCCTTGCCGTTGGCAGCATCGTAGACTTTTTCCTTGACCGGGACACGCTTTTTGGGCAGAGCAGCGCGGGCCACATCCAGCTTGTCGGCTTTCGCTTCCGCCTTTTGGATGTACGGCTGCAACGCCGGGTCTGCCCGTTCTTCTTCGGTCAGTTCCAGACGGGCGGCGGAACCGTGCAGGCCATCTTCGCTTTCGGCGGTGGCCGCGGTTTCTGCGGCTTTTTTCGCTTTCTTTTTATTTTTATGACCGTCCTTGATGTCCTCGGCGCGTTCCAGAATTTTTTCGGCCTTGCCCTCGGCATCCGTAGAATAATCTTGTTCTGCCTCCCGGCTGGAAACGTTCTCCACGGTGCCGTCCGCCTGATTTTCCACTACCAGACCGTCACGGGTCATGGTCTGGGTGACTTTGGCTTTTGCCTGCAATTCTTTCAAAGTTCTTCACCTCCCATCGGACAGCGGCCCGTTTCGATGTCTGCAATGTATTTGAGAATCGGAAACACCTGCGGCGGCGAAACCGCATTTCCCAGCGTTTTCATCCGCTTGCTGCGGTTCGGCACATCCTCGGTCAGGCGCGGGATGTCGGCGGGTTCTTTGGCCCAAAGGGAATGTCCGTCCATTTGCGCGGGAAACCCATCAGCCACTCTACCCAGTCCGGGTTGAGGTAGGGCTTTTCCAGTGTGGCGGGTGTCATCCGGTAGACCACATGGGCAAGCCGCGCCGTCCACGCCTTGCCATCCTTGTTCATCTTGCGGTAACTGCCATTCGCAGAGATTTGGATGTCCAGCCCCTTGCCCACATCCCCGGTGTCGCTGGCAAGGGGTGTGGGAAGCAGCGGAGCCGATGATGAATACCCGTTTCCGTTCGTGCCACGCGCCAACGGCAGCAGCAGGTAATACGAAAACCCGAACATCGTAACCTGCCTGCTCCAAGTCAATGAGCGTTTTGTCGAGCCCCATACGGAGGAAGCCAGCAACATTTTCTCCAAGCACCCAACGGGGCTGCAATTCCCGGATGACCCGCAGCATTTCGGGCCACAGGTAGCGTTCATCGTGGAAGCCGCGCTGCCGCCCTGCGGTGGAGAACGGCTGGCACGGGAAGCCACCTGAAATGAGGGTGACGGTGCGAAGTCCTGTTTTTTCAAAGAAAGCCTCCTTTGTTACAGTGGTGATGTCCTGAAAACGGGGCACTTCCGGCCAGTGGCTTGCCAGCACAGCGGCGGGAAATGCCGCCCACTCGCATTGACAGACAGAGGTAAACCCCGCTGCTTCCGCGGCAAGGTCGATGCCGCCGATGCCGGAAAACAAGCTGAAATGTGTTAAGCTCATAGCTCCACCACCTCGCTGAGCCGGGTGGTCATGATCTTATAGAGCTGTGTGTTTTTCGGGATGGGGTTGGAAAACGGAAGCACCACGTTTTCAAAAATCAGCAGTCCTTCGCCCGGTTCCGAATTGTCGATGTACTTCTGCTGGTCTGCGGAGAGGTTCAGCCGTTCCGAAAGGATTTTGCGGTCGCCGGATGCCTGATTCAGCAGCGTGATGAAGTCGCTGTTTTCCAGAATGTTCTCAATCTCCGGGGAAGAAAGAAGGTCCTTCACATTTTGGGTGGCACCTGTGGGCACGCCGCCCCATTTGCGGAAGCGCTTCCAAATCTCGGCACTGTACGCGGCGGTCTGTTCCTCTTTCAGCAAAAGGTGGAACTCGTCTGCAAAATACCATGTGGCCCGGCCTTGGCTGCGGTTCTGGGTGACGCGGCCCCATATCTGGTCTTGGATAATGAGCATCCCCAATTTTTTTAACTGTTTTCCTAACTCTTTGATGTCAAAGGCCACAAGCCGGTTGTGGATGTCCACATTCGTTTTGTGGTTAAACACGTTCAGCGAGCCGGACACATACAGGTCCAATGCCTGCGCTACCCGGTCCGCTTCCGGCAAGTGTTGGTCGAGCAGGGCTTGGTGCAAATCGGAGAGGATGGGCATATTCTCCGGGCAGGGGCTCGCCAGATAGGGGCGGTAGATGGCTTTCACGGCACGGTCTATCACGGTGCGCTCAATCGCTTCCAGACCTGTTTTACCGCCCATGACCAGCTCACAGAACGACAGCACAAAATCCGATTTCAGGGCAAGCGGACTATCATCCTCGGAGTAGTTGAGGTTGATGTCCAGCGGGTTTACATAGTCCTTGCTGGTGGGCGAAAGTTTGATGACCTGCCCATGCAGCCGCTTGACCAGCGGATAATACTCGGCTTCTGGGTCTGAAATAAAAATATCGTCAGCAGTCGTTAAAAACACACTGACGATTTCGGACTTGCAGCTCATGGATTTGCCGCTGCCGGGCGTGCCCAGCTTTAGGCCGTTGGGGCACCGGGCCTGCTTGCGGTCC
>OLFC01000298.1_pt1 | contig 7506 bp, 6 predicted proteins | sample 1608431 | NCBI WGS metagenome assembly OLFC01 (sample SAMN02674795, study PRJEB24791) | human gut metagenome, SKBSTL041 | isolation source: stool | host: Homo sapiens | place: USA | reverse complement strand
CCCTACACGACGCTCTTCCGATCTGCAGGAGCAGCAGGAGATGGCACAGCTCAAGGCGATGATCAACGGCCTGAGCGACCAGAAGCCGGAAAAGCCTGCACCGAGGGCCGAAGCAGCCCCGGCAGCAGAAACTGAACCGGCTGAAAGCAAAAAGAAACCGTCCGGTGCACCGCTGCCCGCGGCTGTGTTTGCAGCGGTAAAGGAGACGGCACCGGAGCTGCAGCCGGAACCTGTGCCGCAGCCGGAAAAAACGGAGCAGCCGGTGGCCGATTTCTTTGGCAAGGCGCAGAGCGAGGACGCACCGCAGGCACCTTTGGCCCCGGCAGAGGAGCCTGCCGCAAAAGAGGACACTATGAGCCTGCCGCTGCTGCCGCTGGACGGCGAAGAGCCGCAGCAGGCACCGGAGAAGGCACCCGCTGCGCCACAGCCGGAACTGAAAGCTGAGGCGGAGGACGCGGTGTCTCCGGAGGAACATGCCGAAACGGAGCTGCCCGAGCCGGAGGCTACGGTGGATAAGCTGCACCGTATGAGTGCAGAGCTGACGCTGCGCTGCGTGCTGGGCGGCATTCTGGCTGTGGTGCTGCTGCATTTTGGTTTGGTGTCGGATGGGCTGCTGCCCGCCATGGCGGCGCTGGACCCGGACGCTGCCCCGGCGGCATTCTATGGTGCAAACCTGCTGCTGCTGGCTGCAAGCCTGTGCGTGGGCTTCCCGGTGCTGCGCGACGGCCTGAACGGCCTGCGCGGACGGTCTTCTTCCGAGACGATGCCGGCGCTGGCCGCAGTAGCAGCGCTGGTGCAGGCGGTTACAGCCATGCTGAACGCAAATGTTTACCGCGGCACCACCGGCATCTCGCTGCTCAGCGGCATGGCCGCGCTGGGGCTGTTCCTTGCGCTGCTGGGCAGCCGGGTGATGCTGGCTGCTGTCAAGGGCGGCTGTGAGCTGGTGACCAATGGTGTGGAGTTCGAGGGCGCCTACCGCGCCAAGGACAAAGACCTGCTGCGCGCCCTTGCACGGGATCTGGAACAGAAGGACCCCTGGGTGCTGCTGAGCCGCCCGATGAAGGAAGCTGACGGCTTTGTGGAGCAGAGCTTGAGCGAGCGCGCAAGCGAGCGCCGTGCACGCAAAGTTTCGTACATCCTGCTGGGCGTTGCCCTGCTCAGCGGCGTGCTGTTCCTGCTGGCAGGTGCCGGCTGGAACAAAGCTGCGGCTGCCATGGCAGCTGTGCTGTGCATGGGCGCACCGCTTTCTTCTACCCTGATTGCGGGCGTTGCCTCGCTACGGCTGCAGCGTGCGGCTGCGGCTGTGGGCGCAGTCGTGCCCGGTTGGCAGGCCATTGAGCAGCTGGGCGGCATTGATACGCTGCAGATCGATGCAGACGACCTGTTCACCGCCGACAGCGCACAGCTGGAGGATATCCGCATCTTCAAGGGCGGCCGCATCGACCGCGCCATCCTGTACGCGGCCAGCGTGCTGAACGAGAGCCACGGCACCCTGAAGGGGCTGTTCCGCCAGATCGTTGAGGAACGCACAGACATCCTGTTCCCGGTCAAGGATCTGGAGCAGCACCATGGGCTGGGCTTTTCCGCCTGGTGCGATAACAACCGCATTCTCATTGGTACCCGCCGCTATCTGGAGCAGGAGGGCGTGCCACTGCCGGACGAGGAATACGAGATGCAGCACTCGAAGAACGGCGAGCTGCAAATTTTGTATCTGGCTGTGTCCGGCAATCTGCACGCTATGTTCGTGCTGAAATATGTGGGCGGGCGCAATGTGGCCCGCGGCCTTGCCGTGCTGCAAAAGGAGAACATCCGCCTGCTGGTCACATGCCAGGACCCCAGTCTGACTGCACACCACATTACCGAAGCATACCGCCTGCCGGAAGGCATGATCACCGTGCTGGATCAGGAGCAGTGCAACGCCATCAAGGCCGCACCGAAAGACCCGGAGGATACCTGCTGCATGATCCATCTCAAGGCGTTTGCCAGCCTGACCGGCGGTCTGCAGGCTGCGGATCAGGCCCAGAACGCCGAGAGCAGCGCCACCACGGTACAGATGGTCTCGGTGCTGTTCTCCATTATCATTGCAGCGCTGCTCACCAGTGCAGGCAGCATCTGGGAGCTTTCGGTGGCAACGGTGCTGATGTACCAGGCAGCGTGGAGCGCCCTGAGCATTGCTGTGTGTGCACTGAAGCAGCATAACTGAGAAATATTCTCAGAATAAATAGGAATCGTTCTTGATTTCCATCAAAAAATATGGTATACTCTGTTCAGAACCTGAGCCGCAGGCGAAAAAATTACCGCCGGGCTGAATGATAGAGCCGGGATCGGTCGATCCTGACAGAAGATCCGTTTTTGAAAGGAGAGCATCATGGAACTGAAGGGTACCAAAACCGAGAAAAATCTGATGGAAGCGTTTGCAGGCGAGAGCCAGGCACGCAACAAGTACACCTTCTTTGCCAGCATGGCAAAAAAAGAAGGCTACGAGCAGCTGGCCGCGATCTTTGAGGAGACCGCCGGCAATGAGAAGGAGCACGCAAAGATCTGGTTCAAGCTGCTGTGCGGCGGCGCGATCCCCGATACCCTGACTTGTCTGGACATGGCAGCAGGCGGTGAGCACGACGAGTGGACCGAGATGTACCCCCGCATGGCTAAGGAGGCCAAAGAAGAGGGCTTCCCTCAGATCGCAGCACTGTTCACCATGGTGGCACAGATCGAGAAGGAGCACGAGGAGCGCTACCGTGCGCTGGCCGAAAACCTGAAAAACAACAAGGTCTTTGCCCGCGAGGAGCAGCAGGTATGGCAGTGCCGGAACTGCGGCTACACCTATATCGGCAAGTCCGCACCGCTCAAGTGCCCGGTGTGCGCACATCCGCAGAGCTACTTTGAGCTGAAAAAGATCAACTACTAAGCTGAAAATTCAAAAGCAGAACAGCGCCGCCGCATCCGGTTTGCCGGGTGCGGCGGCGTTTTGTACAAAATTGAAAAGCGGATTTTATTATTCTCCACAAAATAAGGCTCAGCTGCCCGGCAGAATGGGCAAAAAACTTGACCCGGTTTTGCACTGCGTGTAAAATAATACGGAGACAGGAATATTTAAAGGATCTTGCAGCAAAGCAGGCGGGGAGGGCAAAGCCCATGAAGCAGGGGTTCAAAGCGTGTGTTTGTGCAGTGGTGCTGTGCGCAGAACTGTTTGCAGCCGGGGCCTTGTCGGCCTATGCTGCGCAGGAGCAGCCGCTGCCGGACAGCGGCATGACATTGGACACTGCCGAACTGACGCTGGATATCACCGAAGGAGACCCGGCCCCGGTGGCCTACCTGAATGTGCAGGCACCCAACGACTACTTCTTTCTGATCTGGACTTCCAGTGATCCGGCAGTGGCATCGGTGGACGGCACTGGCAAGGTGACCGGCCATGCCGAGGGCACTGCGGCCGTCACGGCCCGCAATGAGCGCGGCGAAAAGACCACCTGTACCATCACGGTGCGCAAAAGCACAGCCAGCCGCCTGGTGCTGAACACCAGCGATCTGACGCTTACCATTACAGAGCAGGAGCCTGCCCCGACGAAACAGCTGAAGCTGGAACAGAACAAAGGCGGGTTTACCTATGTGCGGCAGTGGGTCAGCAGCAACCCGGCGGTGGCATCGGTAAGCACAAACGGTACCGTAAAGGCGCAGGGGTCCGGCAAGGCCGTCATCAGCGCACTGACCACAGCCGGGCAGGTGCTGCGCTGCACGGTAACGGTCACATCGGAGATCGGACGGGTGCAGATGAGCAAAAACGCCATGCTGCTGCAGGCAGTGGGAGCCAGTCAGAAGCTGACAGCGCAGGCTGCAGGCACCCAAAACGGAACGATGACATGGTTCAGCAGCAATCCGGGCGTGGCAACTGTAAGTGCGGATGGCATGGTAACGGCGGTGGGCGACGGTGAAACGATGATCCTTGCCGTTACACCGGAGGGTCGTGCCGATGCCTGCTATGTGGCCGTGGGAGCGGCGGCGTGGCGGTTCCGCTCGGAGGACGAGCTTGCCGAAACGCTGACCCTGACCGGCCAGCTGCCCTATTCGGATGGAAAGTAAAAAGAAAAATGGGAGCGTTCTGTGCAGCAGGATGCTCCCATTTTTTCAAAACCCGCTGGGCAGAAAGATCATCGTTCCCCGGGCAGACCACGCCATCCGCTGGGCCATGCAGCCGGGCGCACCGGCCAGCAGAAACAGGGCCAGTGCGGCGAGCAGCAGCACCCATCCAAGGCCGCTGTGCGGCCTGCCGGAAAAAGGATCCCCTTTTTTGCGTCTCATCCAGCTGCCCCCTTTTTGCTGTGCTGGGCCATCCTATGCGCCGCAGGCACCGATTGTGCAACCGGCACGGCTGTGGTACAATAAAATATCGAAATCTACTGTGCAGGGAGAACGATTTTATGCTGACCATCACACTGCTGGGCACTGCGGCTACCATGCCACTGCCGGACCGGGCACTCTCGGCGGCGTTTGCTGCCTGCGGCGGCCACGGCCTGCTGTGGGACTGCGGCGAGGGCACGCAGGCGGCAGCGCGCCGTGCGGGCGTGAACCTGATGCGGGCAGATGCCATCTGCCTGACCCACTACCATGGCGACCACATCTTTGGTCTGCCGGGCCTTTTGCAGACTCTGGGGGCGCAGGGCCGCACAAGGCCGCTTGCGCTGCTGGGTCCGGAGGGCCTGCCGGATATCTGGGCGGCGGTGCGGGCACTGACCGGCCCGCTGCCCTATCCGGTGAAGCCGCAGGTGCTTATGCCGGGCCAGCCGCTGGCGCTGGATGCGCTGAGCGATGGCTGGCCTGCCGGTGCGCGGCTGGTGCCGTTTGCCACAAAGCACCGGGTAAAAAGCCTTGGCTACCGGCTGGAGCTGCCCCGTGCAGGCAAATTTTCGCCGGAGCAGGCCCAGGCGCTGGGGGTGCCGGTGCAGCAATGGAAGCTGCTGCAGAAAGGGCAGAGCGTTGCCGTGGAGGGCAGAACGGTGCAGCCTGCGCAGGTGCTGGGTGCCCCGCGTAAGGGGTTGAGCGTGGTATTTTCCGGCGATACGGCCCCCTGCCCGTATTATTTGCAGGCGGCGCATGACGCAGACCTGCTGATATGCGATGCCACCTATGCCCTTCCGGAGCAGGAAGACCAGGCCCGTCAGTGGGGGCACAGCACCTTTGGGCAGAGCGCATCCCTTGCCGCGCAGGCGAGAGCAAAGCGGCTTTGGCTGACCCATTATTCCCCCATGATCACCGACCCGGAGGAATATGCCGCGCAGGCACAGAGCATCTTCCCGGCGGCGGAGTGCGGCTTTGACGGCAAAAGCATCACCCTGCAGTACGAGGAGGCACAGCCATGACCATCCGGATGGACGAGGGTACGGCAGAGCTGCTGGACACCCTGCACAGGGCGGGCTATGCAGCCTACGTGGTGGGCGGCTGCGTGCGGGACAGTCTGCTGGGCCTTACACCGCACGACTGGGACCTGTGCACCAGTGCTCTGCCGCAGCAGGTGATGGAGCTGTTCGGCGCGCAGCGGTGCATCCCCACCGGCCTGCAGCACGGCACGGTAACGGTGAAGCAGAGCGGTGCCCTTTACGAGATCACCACCTTCCGTACAGAAGGCACCTACACAGATGGCCGCCACCCGGACGAGGTGCACTTTGTGCCGGATGTGCGGGAGGATCTGGCCCGGCGGGACTTCACCATCGCTATGGCCTACAATGAAAAAGAGGGCCTTGTGGACCCCTTTGGCGGGCAGGCCGACCTGCAAAGCGGCATCGTACGGGCGGTGGGTGTGCCCCGCCAGCGGTTCACCGAGGACGCGCTGCGCATCCTGCGGCTGTACCGCTTCGCAGCCCGGTTTGGCTTTGCCATCGACCCGCCCACGGCGCAGGCGGCACAGGAGCTGTGCGCCCATCTGGACTGTGTATCGGTGGAGCGCATCGAGGAAGAGCTTGCAAAGCTGCTGAGCGCACCCGCCCCTGCGGCATATCTTGACGAAAAAATACTCGGTGTTGTTTTGCCCGAGCTTTCACCGGAGGCACTGGCGGCGGCAAAGCCGGTGGTGGATGCCTGCCCGGCGGGTGCGGAAAACCTGCCCATCCGGCTGGCGGCGCTGCTGCTGAGCCTTGGCGAGGATGGCATCCGCCGCACCCTCAAGCGCCTGCGCTGCTCCAACGCCTTGATTGAAGAGGCGGCGGTGTTGGTGCGGGAAGCCAGAGGGTGTGACGGTAGCTTTCTCTTCGGACACGAGTTCGAGTTGCGGCACCCAGCGGATGCTTTGTGCCTTGAGCAGCACTCGCATCCTGCTGGCCGCTGCCCCAACAGCAACTCCTTGTTTCCGCCGCAGGCGGCAGTCGTTGCCGTTGCAGGCCATTCCATCGCCCGCCCTATTGCCTTCGGCAACAGGGTCCCACCCCAGCGGACGGTCCTCAGAGAAACTACCGTCACACCCGGCTTTACCATCTACGCCCGCCGACTACTGGGCAAATATAACTTGTGTACCGTGCAGCGTTTGGCAGCACTGGGCACAGCCCTGCAGCCGGAACACGCGGCTGATTTTGCTGCACTTTCCGAATTGGCCGAACGATTGGATGCGGACGGCGTGTGCTGCCGCGTCAGCCAGCTGGCTGTGAATGGCCGCGACCTGATGGCGGCAGGCATCCCGGCGGGGCCGGACATCCGCAAAGTGCTGGAAGCGCTGCTGGACGGTGTGATCCGGGAAGAATATCCCAATGAGCGGCAAGCCCTGCTGGCCGCAGTGCAGCAGCTCGATGCGTCTTGACAAGCTCTTTTTTCAGAGTTACTATTATACTACTGTTTTAGTGTGTTGAATGCACCAAAGGAGAACTTATGACCACACAGACCCCTGATTCAAAGCCGCGTGCCCTCATTGCCATGAGCGGCGGCGTGGACAGCTCGGTGGCGGCATGGCTCATGCAGCAGGCAGGCTATGACTGCACCGGCATCACCATGCGGCTCACCCGCAACGAAACGCTGGGACAGTCCGGCTTTCACACCTGCTGCTCGGAAAAGGACATCGAGGACGCGGCAGAGGTGGCGTATGCCATGGATATCCCGTACGAGGTGCTGGATTTCACGGCCGACTTCCGGGAACAGATCATTGAAAAATTCGTCCGCGTGTATGAGGCGGGCGGCACGCCGAACCCCTGCATCGACTGCAATAAATATATGAAGTTCCGCCATCTGCTGGACTGGGCCCGGGCACACGGCATGGAGTATGTGGTCACGGGCCACTATGCCCGGGTGGAGCAGGACGAGGCCACCGGCCGTTTCCTGCTCAAAAAGGGGCTGGACGAGGGCAAGGACCAGAGCTACGTGCTCTACAACCTCACTCAGGAGCAGCTGGCGCATATCCGTCTGCCGCTGGGCGGCCTGCACAAGACTGAGGTGCGCGAGATCGCGGAGCAGCACAAATTCGTCAATGCCCGCAAGCACGACAGTCAGGACATCTGCTTCGTGCCGGATGGCGACTATGCCCGCTTTATG
>OLFC01000294.1_pt1 | contig 7577 bp, 5 predicted proteins | sample 1608431 | NCBI WGS metagenome assembly OLFC01 (sample SAMN02674795, study PRJEB24791) | human gut metagenome, SKBSTL041 | isolation source: stool | host: Homo sapiens | place: USA | reverse complement strand
CCGTATTGTGAGACGAAAAGTATCCTGACTGTTTCCGACTATCTGAAGAACAAGCCGGTTGAAAAAGACCGGAAGTTAGTTATTAATCTTAGCAATGATTACAGCTATAACTCCGAAGGGTATTACTGTTCGTTGCTTGCCCAGACGAGAGGACAACGGGTGATTCCCGATGTTGACATCATCAACAAACTGGAGACGGGGACAGGAATCCGCATGGACCGAAGTCTGCAGGCGTTGTGTTATCAATGGATTCAGAAGAACGGGATCAAAAGTGATATCTGGTATCTGAATATCTATTTCGGGAAATGCCGTGAGAAAGGGCTGGAAAGAGTGGCCCGCTTCATTTTCGAGAACTATCCCTGCCCTTTGTTGAGAGTCGCTCTGAACACTCATCCGAAGAATCAGATTGAAAGTATTCAGTTCTTGCCTTTGAACCGGTTGGATGATGAGGAACAGGACTTCTTTGCCAATACGCTGGATAACTTTAATAAGAAAATATGGCGTGCGCCTAAGTCGGCAAAAGCTCCGAGATATAGCTTGGCGGTACTGATCGATCCGAAAGAGAAATTTCCGCCCAGCAACAAAGGCGCTTTGCATAAACTCTCCGAGGTGGCCAAGAAGATGAATATCCACGTCGAAATGATTACAGAGGATGATGCCATGCGTCTGTTGGAATTTGATGCGCTGTTTATCCGGACAACGACATCGCTGAATCATTATACATTCCATTTGTCACAGTTGGCCGCCCAGAATGGGATGGTCGTCATTGATGATCCGTTGTCTATCATTCGGTGTACCAATAAGGTTTATCTGAAAGAACTTTTTGAGAAAGAAAGGATTCCGGCACCGAAGTCTACGTTGATTTTTCAGTCCAATGAGAACTCGTTCGAACAGATCAGTGAGCAGGTTGGTGCTCCTTTTATCTTGAAGATACCGGACGGTTCCTATTCCATTGGCATGAAAAAGGTGTCCAATGAAGAAGAACTGAAAACAAGTCTTGAACTTCTTTTCGAGAAGTCGGCTATCTTGTTGGCGCAGGCATTTACGCCTACGGAGTTTGACTGGCGTGTCGGTCTGCTGAACGGAGTACCTTTGTATGCCTGCAAGTATTATATGGCAAAAGGTCATTGGCAGATTTACTGCCATTATGATTCGGGCAGGAGCCGCTGCGGACTGGTGGATACGATTCCTATCTATCAGGTGCCGCGTGTGGTACTGGATACGGCGATAAAGGCTGCCAATCTCATCGGAAAAGGCTTGTATGGAGTGGATTTGAAGATGGTCGATGATAAGGCTTACGTGATTGAAATCAACGATAATCCGAGTATCGACCATGAACTGGAAGATGCGATTATCGGTGACGAAATGTATTACCGTCTGTTGAATCACTTTGAGCAGGCGCTGGAAATGAAACATTATTAATGATGGAACCAACGATACACCTCCGTCAGGCAAAAGCGGGAGACATTCCTGCCATTCTGGAGATAGAGCAGGAATGTTTTCAGGAAGATAGTTTTTCGAGAGAACAGTTTGTTTATCTGATCTGCCGTTCAAAGGGCACCTTTTATGTGGTGGTGGAACAGGAGCGGATAATCGCCTATGTCTCATTATTGTTTCATGCGGGAACTCGTTATCTGCGAATATATTCGATAGCCGTCCATCCGGACTGCAGAGGAAGGAAGCTGGGACAGTTGCTCATGGAGCGGACGATTGAGACAGCTCTTGACTGTAGGGCGGTAAAGATTACGCTCGAAGTAAAAGAGTCGAATACGCCTGCCATCAAGCTATATATGAAAAATGGCTTTATTCCCGTGGGAGTAAAGCCAAACTATTATCATGATGGTTCGGATGCGATTTATATGCAGCGGCACATGTAATCAGCAGTTGCCTATCTTCTCATAAAGTCTCCTTTCCTGCGTAAGGAGCGGTAAAGTTTGAATTTGAGCGACTGGATGGGCTGGAGGATATCGAAAACCGGCAGGGAGAAATAATATTTCCTGTCTCCGCCCATTTCTTTGGCTGTCCGATTAATGATGATTGCCTGTACGGTATAGCGGAACAGCCAGATCAGTAATGCAATTCCGGCAGCCAGCCAATGGTTGTTGAGGATGCCGAATACAAGACCCGCGATGCAGGCAGCGTAAAACAGCAGATGGGAGAAAGTCTCGAATCCTAACAAATAGCGCTGTACACCGTGATAAAAGCGTGCGGTTGCCATATAGCTTATCTTTTCTTCTTTCCATTCTTTGTAGCTGTATACCGGTTGTATCCGCATAGTTGCATTGATATCCGTTTCTACACGTGTGTTGGATGGGGTGGCTATCTGGTTGATGAATAAATCATCTTCCCCGCGTTGCAGGTTCAGATAAGTGGAATAGCCTTTTCTCTGGAAGAATAATTCTTTCCGGTAAGCCATATTGCGGCCGATGCCCATGTATGGCTTTCCTGCCAGTGCAAAGCATAAATAACGCAGAGACTGGAATAACGTGTCAAAGGCTACCCGTTTGTGCAGCCATCCTTTGGTCCGGTCGTAACCGCTGTATCCCAGTACTATCTGAGTCTGTGAAGTGAAGTTACGTGCCATTAGTCTGAGCCAGTCTTTGCTTGCAGGCATACAGTTTGTTTCTGTAAATACCAGCCAGTCGTGTTTGCTGGCCTTGATGCCCAATGTCAGGGCAAGTTTCTTATGACTGATGTAGCGTGCGCTGTCGGGAGTGAAGCTGTGGTAGAGGTGAGGATATTTCTCTTCCATAAATCCCAGTACATCCTCTGTCTCATCCGTAGAAGCATCGTTGATAACAATCACTTCGAACTGCGGATAGTCTTGTTCGAGAATGGCAGGTAAGATTTTACGTAGGTTATCAGCTTCGTTGCGTGCACAAAGAATCACGGAAAGCGGAGGCATCTCTTGTGTGAAGTGCACTGCTTCTTTGCGTACAGCCTTATTGTGGGCATGTATCCGATTGTACAAGCCGAAATAATAAATGAGCTGAATGATAAAAAGAATACCTGCCGCCGATAAAAGAATCAGTTCGACAGTATTGAATGTAAATGCTTCCATTGGATATAAGTGTCGTTTTTACGACTGCAAAAGTACGTATTTTTTTGGTAGCTCCGTCATCTCGCAGGAAGGTTATTTCGTAAATCCAGATATTCTTTCTTGAACATGTCGACGAATAGAAAGAATAATGAAAGCAGCAACGGACCGAAGATGACTCCCATAAATCCGAACAACGGCAAACCGATAACGACTCCGAATATCGTAATCAGCGGATGGGTATCCGCCATTTTCTTCTGCAGGATGAATCGGATCAGGTTATCCGACTGAGATATGACTATTCCACCGTATGCGGCGAGTCCGATAGCGTTGAACCAGTCTCCGGTTACGGCAAGATAGGCAGCTACGGGAAACCATATCAAGGCAGTTCCTACCATTGGAATGATGGTGGCGAAGCAGGTCAGGAATCCCAATACCAGGACATTGGGTGCTCCGAAGATAAGATACCCTATCATGGCGACCCCTCCTTGAATAATGGCTAACAGAGGTATGCCGATGGCATTGGAACGTACAATCATATTGATTTCGTGAATTACTTCCTGTGTATTCGCTTCATTGAACGGGAGAATGTCATTCACATAAGCTTCCATCTTTTTTCCTCCTATCAGCATAAAGTATAGTACGAATACCATGACAAACAGATTGATGGCAAGGCTGCTGATGCTTTCCATTATTATTTGTCCGATGCGGGGTAGGATGGAGACAATGAATGACAAGGTATCTTTTCCCAGCACATCATAACCCGTTTTTTCTTTGATAAACTCTGCCACCTGCTGCATCGGGGCAATGAATGTTTGCGGGTCCAGATTGATGTCCTGAAGTTGGTTTACCAGTAGCCAGATTGTCAGTCCAAGCGGAACCAAAAATACCATAACCGTCTCTGCCGTAATCAGCAATGCGGCAACACTGCGTTTCAGTTTCCACTTTTCTGTCAGGTGCGTCATTTGTGTGCGTACCAAAATATAAATAGTGAGTGCTCCCAGCAATCCTCCCAAAAAAGGAGTGATCTGACGGAAGATGATGATTCCCATAAATAGTATGATGACGATGAGGGAATATTTCCAGTATTGTTCTTTGATGCTCATATTATGTATTTAGATATTCTGCTTTATAAACAAAAGAACAGTGGAAAAAGTTTGAATGTCCGGTATGAGGTTTACGTATGTTGTTTTTAAGGGAGCTCAATATGAAAAACCGTTTTTCCGGCTCTGCTTTCTTTGATAGCCAAATGCCCTTCGTGGCGGCGGATAATTTCTTTGCACAGGCTCAGTCCGATGCCTGTACCTTCTGATTTAGTCGTAAAAAAGGGGATGAATACTTTGTCCATAATTTCGGGAGGAATACCGGGACCATTGTCGGTGATGTCTATGACTATATATTCGTCTTGTTCTGCTTGCAGGGAAAGCTCTCCATGCGGATGCCCCTCCAATGCCTGCATGGCGTTTTTCAACAGATTGAGAAACACTTGTGACAGTTGCTTTTCGTCTCCTTCGGTCATCATCGGTTCGGGGGAGCACCGGAGTGTAAAGGAGATATTGTTTTCTTGAAAATTGGTTTGAAGCAGTTCCTCCAGATTGTGTAATAAGTCGGATAGGGAAAAGAGACGCTTTTCGGGCTGCGGAAGATAGGACAGATGCCGGAAAGATTCGGTAAATTCCATCAGCCGTTCGCTTTGCGCCTGAATAATGTGAAGCCCGCGGATTCCTTTCTCGCTGATTTCCGGATAGGAAGCCAGTGTCTGAGACAGTGAGATAATGGGAGCGATCGTGTTCATGATCTCATGAGTCAGGACATGACTGAGTTTGCTCCATGATTCACTTTCGTTTTCGTTGAGCCGGTCGTCAATGTCTTGTATGGAAAGCAAGGTGATTGTTTCGTCTTGTAGTTTCATCTGACTTTGGGAGAGGCTGAGTCTTTTTCTGTTCTTCTCATTCTGCAGGATATTTTCCAGTTGGGAATATAGAGTCAGTGATTCGATGTTTAGTAAGGTCAACGCTGTGTTGTTGACGAAGATTATTTTCTTGGAGTTGTTCCAGGCTATGATTCCGTTGGGTACTTTCTCCAGCAGAGACCGGTAGAAATGTTCCTGTTTCTGGTAGTCCATTTTGGTTTGTGCCAATAGGGCGTTGATCCGGTTCAGTGAACGGTTCAGCTGTTGTTGCTCTTCGTTTATTCCTTGCTCGGGGTAGCTGAATGTATTATCTCTGTCCTCGATGGCATCAAAGAAAAGCCGGAGTTTCCGGTTGATGTTATTGAGATAAGTGACTATTCCGCCGATTTGAAACAAGGAGCAGATGATTAGTAACATACCGATGATGATGCCACGTTGGGAGATGATGAGCCACAGCCCTGTTCCCGAAGTTGCGAGGATGAGCAGGATACGAAGCAATATGGTCCAATAGATATGTCGACTGAATATCATCTTGTTCAGGGTTTGAATCGTTTCAGTTTATTATAGAGAGTTTGTCGGCTGATGCCTAATTGTTCGGCGGCGGCTGTCAGATTTCCATTGTTTTGGAGGATTGCTGTTTCGATGGCTTGCCGTTCTACTTCCTCCAGATTGGGGACGACACTTGCCGTCTGAGGTTTCCAGCTTTGCTTTACCAGAATATCTTTGGGGCGTATCACGTTGCCTTCGCATAAGATCACCGCTTTTTCGATGGCGTGTTGCAGTTCGCGGATATTGCCCGGCCAGTGATAGGAGCGTAGTTTCTCAATCGTTTGCTCGTGCATCCGTATGTCCGGCCGTTGATATTTGGAAGTAAAACGACGGAGGAAAGTATCTATGAATAATAGGATATCGTCTCCCCGTTCCCTTAAAGGAGGGATTTCCAGATGAATGGTGTTGATACGGTAGAGTAAGTCTTCCCGAAACTCTTCCCGGTCTACCATTTCCTGCAAATTCCGGTTGGTGGCGCATATCAGACGGATGTCAATAGGAATCGGAGTGTTACTTCCCACTCGCACGATACTTCTTCGTTGGATAGCCGTCAATAGTTTGGCTTGCAGGTGATAGGGGAGGTTTCCTATTTCATCCAGAAACAATGTGCTGTGATCGGCAGCCTCAAACTTTCCTGTCCGGTCGGTATGCGCATCGGTAAAAGAGCCTTTCACATGCCCGAAGAGTTCGCTTTCAAATAAAGATTCGGTGATTGCTCCCATGTCCACAGCAATCATTTCCTGTTGCCTGCGGTTGGAAAGAGCGTGAATTTCACGGGCAAGCATTTCTTTTCCTGTTCCGTTTTCACCGGTAATCAGGATATTGGCGTCTGTGGAGGCTACCTTTTCGATCAGTGTTCGGAGTTGTTGCATAGACTTGCTTTCTCCCCAATAGAGTGCCGGAGTGTTGACCGGTTCCTTTTTGTTTCCTGTCTTACGTCCTTGCTGTGCGGATGAGGCGGCAGCCTGTAGTGTTTCTACCAGTTTCTGATTATTCCAGGGCTTGACGATAAAGTCCGAAGCACCTTCTTTGATTCCCCGGATAGCGAGATCAATATCCGCATAAGCAGTAAAAAGTACGACAGGAAGCTCCCGTCGTACTTTCTTTATTTCGTGCAGCCAGAACAATCCTTCATTGCCGGTATTGATGCCCGAAGTGAAATTCATATCTAATAGTACCACTTCCGGTGTTTCCTCTCGTATCGCAGTGGTCAGTGTGACCGGTGACGACAGTGTGACGACTTTCGAAAAGTAGTTTTTTAAAAGGATTTGTACCGCTGTCAGCACCCCTTTATTATCGTCTACAATGATGATGGTTCCTGATTTACTCATGTCCGAATTGGTTTGTACGCTACAAACTTACGAAAAAGTAATTCATAATTCAAAATTCGGATTTGAATTTATAGCCATTGGAACTTTAATCCGAATGATAAACTCAGATAATCACGGGGACGGAGGTAGCTATTTGTTACACCACTGATCAGATAAAGATCGCATGTACTTATCTCGTAGAAGAAAGTCACGGACTTTGCCAGAAATCGGCGGTTAGGGTCAATATCATAGGTCAGCCGTTGTCCCATGAAAACATGGATACGCACCTTGCTTGAAAAACCATAGTATCCTTTCGGATAACGTTCCGGTTCGCTGACCCAGAACTGATTGCCGAATACGGTATTCAGATATAGTCCGCAGGAAAGCGGCTCGGTAGAGAATCCTTTCCCCAGGTTGATGCTCCAGGGCATATAGTTCTGCTTGAGCGTCATGGTTACTTTGGCCTTCTTTGACGAATATTTCGGTATAAATCCGAGCAATATATCCGTTTCCCACTGATTACGTTTCCCGTAATCCCATCCCGTACCGAAAGAAAGCAATCCCATGTTTCCGGCATACTGTATTTTGGAGTGCGTCGGGATAATCCGTTCCCAGTGACTGCGGAAACGGTGAATCCGGTTATCGTAACGACTGTGTTTCACCTGCTTCGGTGCAACCGGCAATACAGAGTCCGCTTTGATGATCGTAAATATAGAATCTCCTGTGCGAAAAGTGATAATTGAATCATCTTTGATAATGAAACGGAGTG
>OLFC01000271.1_pt1 | contig 7788 bp, 5 predicted proteins | sample 1608431 | NCBI WGS metagenome assembly OLFC01 (sample SAMN02674795, study PRJEB24791) | human gut metagenome, SKBSTL041 | isolation source: stool | host: Homo sapiens | place: USA | reverse complement strand
CAGCAGATCGGCATCACCATCAAGCCCGCCTTGGCCGTGGAGGGGTTGATGGTGATGCCGATCTGCTGGGCCGCAGAGGCCGCAAACAGAAGGGTGCCGCAGACGAGGCCCGCCATCAGCAGAGTCATCCGCTCCGCTCTTTCCTTGGGCCAGCCGTAGGCCGCGCCCTGCTTTTTGCGCAGGGCATCAAAGGCGGCCATGGTCGGGAGCAGCACGAGGACAGCCAGCCAGCTCCGCCCCGCGAGGAAGGAATAGGCCCCCATGCCGGAGCCTGCGCTCTGGGCCACGAACGCCGTGCCCCAGATGAAGGCGCAGAGCATCAGCATGAGCGAATTTTTCGTCTGTGTCTTCATGCCGCGATGCCCTCCACCTTGAGTCCGCCGTAGAGGTAGTAGCGGCTGGAATCGTAGGAGATGGTCAGCCGGTAGCTGGCCGCCGGGTCCAGCCCGGAGATGACGCAGCGGTAGTTCTGGCCGTCGGTCTTGAAGTAATAGGTGCTGTCGTTGACGTACTGTGCGCCGCCGGCCACCTTCTGCCAGACGGATATTTTATACCGCTGGGTGCCCTCGGCGGTGCCATAGCCAGTGATGGTCAGGCTGCCGCCCGGGACGGTGAAATAGTCGGTCTGGCGGCTCCAGATGCCGTTGAACACAAGATTCAGGCTGCCGTTCACCGCCGCCGAGGCGTATTTGGCCGAGCCGTCGGCGATGCCCTCGAGGGTGAGCGGGTCGCTGGTCAGCTCAGCCCAGCGGGTGCTGTCCTCCTCCTGCACCTCCGTGGCGGCGCTGTTCTTCAGGTCCAGCACGGTCTTTCCCGCATACGCCGCCAGCAGCAATACCACCACCGCCAGAACGAGCAGTACGATTCGCTTTGTCTTTTTCATGACTTTTTATCCTCAAAACATTGTTTTTGCACGATTGCTCACGATTGCTATAGTATACCGCATTTTTATTTTCCATACAAGGCCTTAGCCCACAGTCAGCGCGGCCAGCGCGGCCCGCTCGGCGGCGGCAGGCTCCGGCTGGGCAGGCCGGAAGAGCGAATCGTACCGGTAGAGCGCCCATCCCCCCGCACCGAGACGGCGCAGGTCATCCACCTGCCGGGCAAGGGCGCTGCCGGTGCACCACTGGCTCAGGCTGTCCTCGTTGGCCCCGCCGTCGCCGCTGCCCACACGGTAGGCCCCCAGCCCGAAATAGAGGGCCGTGGACGCCGCCCGGGGCATGGCCAGCCACTCGGGCACGATGTTCTCGAAGGCGAAGCGGGTGCTGCCGGACCGGAGGGTGTAACCATAGCCCCAATAGACCTGCGGGCAGAGGTAGTCCACCACGGCATCCTCCCCCTCTGCCGTCAGCCACGCCCGGACGTCGCTGTACTGCTCCGAGAGGTCGTTGTCGGGGTTGCCCTGCGGGCTGACCCCGAAGCGGAGGGTGGCGTCGGCGGCTTTCACGGCGTCGTGGGCCGCCTTGACCAGCGCCGTGACATTCTGCCGCCGCCATTCGTCCAAGTTCCCTGCGCCGCTGGAGGCGAACTGGGCCGCGTCCAGCGCCGGGTCGGTGGTGGGATAGAAATAGTCGTCGAAGTGGATGCCGTCCACGGCATAGTTCTGCACCAGCTCGGCCACGCCCTGCACCACATAGTCCGCTGCCTCGGGGAGGGCCGGATTCAGGTACAGCCCCTCGCCCACGGCGCAGACCCACTCGGGATGGGTGTTGGCGAGGCTGCTTTCGGCCAGCACGGCGGGCATCTTCGCCGAGGAACGGAGACGGTAGGGGTTGACCCACGCTTCCAGCGAAAGCCCCCGGCTGTGGGCCTCGGTGATGAGGACGTCCAGCGGGTCGAAGCCGGGGTCTTTCCCCTGTTCCCCGGTGCAGACATGGCTCCACGGGAAGAGTCTGCTGCGGTAGAGGGCATCCCCAAAGGGCCGCACCTGCACGATGACGGTGTTCAGCCCGATGGACAGGCAGTTGTCCATCAGGGCCGCCGCCCCGGCCCGGAAGGCTTCTTCCGAGGAAAAATCCATCCCGGCCCATTCCAGATAGCTCACCCAGACAGCCCGCCACTCCCCGGCGGGCAGGGCGGCGTTCGGCTCTGCCTCCGGGGCAGGCACCGACGGGGCCGAGACGGTCTGCCCCCGGCGCAGCATCAGCCCCGCGCCGGCCAGTGCGGCACAGCCTGCCCCCGCCAGAAAGGCCCGCCGCCCGAAGCGGCTGCGGCGCTTTCTCCGCCGCTGCGTCATGCGTCCTCCTGCATCTTGTAGAGGCTCAGTGCTGCCCAGCCCCGGGCGCAGGCCAGCAGCACCCAGAGCAGATTCGTCCAGAAGCCCAGCGCGGCCATGCCGCCGTACTTCGCCATCAGCAGGAAGAGCAGGTGGAGGGCCTCCGCCGCACCCACCAGCTGGAGCTGACGCTGGACAGCCATCCCCCGCTTGTACTCGGTGCTCAGCAGCAGCGGCCACGCCAGTGCCGAGCAGAGGTAGCCTGCCCAGCCGTTGACCATGTAGCTGACCATCAGCAGAACGAACACACCGGTGAAGTTCCGCTTCTCCCAGCCCGCCGAGCCTTTCTCGGCGGCGAGGAAGAGGGCCGAGATGCCCGCCATCGCAAATGCGATCTGCTCGATGAGTCCGAAGCTGTTCCCGCTCAGGACGGCAAAGCCGTTGAGCATGGAGGCTGCGGCCGAGGCCAGCAGCAGGAAATACCATGTCTTGCGCGTGAATCTGAGTTTCATATCGTCCCTCCCGCCCGCAGAAAGGGCGCAGGCTCCCCATCAGTTTTTGGAATTTTTCAAATATTATAACACAATTTGGGGCGGGTTGTGTTACAATAAGGAAAACATGATTCAAATTCCATCGGAGGACATCCATGAACGCTGTTTTTTCCATCCTGCTTCTGGCCGCTATCCTCGGCTTCATCGTATTCCTGCTGGCGAAGCAGGACAAGGGCCGCCGCAGCCAGTACGGCCCCAGCGGCCTTTCCGAGTTCCGCACCGACCTGCCGCTGGACGACTGCTTCGACCGGCTCGACCAGCACAGCCCCGATGACCTTTTTGCCTACGAGTGCCGCCGGGAGAACGACGGCGGCTTCACCCTTCACCTGACCCTCCACCAGCCCACCCAGCAGCCGCTGGACACCCTCTACACCCTCCGGCTGGACCCGGGCCGTCAGACCGTCGTGACTCTCATCTTCATCCGGGAGGCCTTCGGCTACAAGGAGCCGCTGTTCCAGCCCGAGATGCTCGATGAGTTCATGCTGGGCAAGCTCGACGCCCGCCGCACGAAATAAATTCGCCCAGAGGGCTTTGCATTTCCGGATTTTTTTGGTATACTTATAGTCAGTCCACACGCGGCAGCGCGCCGCGTTCGCGGGCCAGTAGCTCAGTTGGTCAGAGCTGGCGGCTCATAACCGCTTGGTCGCGGGTTCAAGTCCTGCCTGGCCCACCACAAAGCACGAAGGTTTCGGCCTTCGTGCTTTTCTTTTTGCCCCTCCGAGCTGCTGACGCAAAAGGAGGGCGGAGAGGGCCAAAAGAGGCCGCGCGCGCGTCTTTTTTTGGCAAAAACGCTTGAAACACCTCTATTATAATGATAAACTTAAAAATATTGGAAATGTGAGGAGCATCCTATGATGAACAAAATCTCTCGCCGCTCTTTTTTGCAGGCCGCCGGCGTCGTGGCTGCTGCGGCAGCGCTGACCGCCTGCGGCGGCAAGACCGAGGCTGACAAGGGCAGCAGCCAGAACGGCAAGATCCAGATCACCTTTTACCTGTGGGACCGCTCCATGATGAAAGAGCTTACTCCGTGGCTGGAACAGAAGTTCCCGGAGTATGAGTTCAACTTCATTCAGGGCTTCAACACCATGGACTACTACCGCGACCTGCTGAACCGTGCGGAGCAGCTGCCGGACATCATCACCTGCCGCCGCTTCTCCCTGAACGATGCGGCTCCTCTGGCAGAGTACCTGATGGATCTGAGCACGACCGAGGTTGCAGGCACCTTCTATTCCAGCTACCTGAACAACAATCAGGAGCCGGACGGTGCGATCCGCTGGCTGCCCATGTGCGCCGAGGTGGACGGCACGGCTGCAAATGTCGATCTGTTTGCTCAGTACAATATCCCTCTGCCCACCAACTACGCCGAGTTCGTGGCGGCCATTGATGCCTTTGAGGCTGTCGGCATTAAGGGCTATCAGGCAGACTGGAGATATGACTACACCTGTCTGGAAACCATGCAGGGCTGTGCTATCCCGGAGCTGATGAGTCTGGAGGGCACCACATGGCGCATGAACTACGAGAGCGAGACCGAGGACGGCTCCACCGGTCTGGATGATGTGGTGTGGCCGAAGGTCTTTGAAAAATACGAGCAGTTCCTCAAGGATGTGCGGGTGCAGCCCGGTGACGATCGGTTGGAGTTGAACCCCATTGCCAAGCCTTTCTATGCGCGGCAGACCGCCATGATCCGCACCACGGCAGGCATAGCGGATGTAATGCTCGACCTGCACGGCTTTAACGCATCCATTCTGCCCTATTTCGGCGAGACCGCCAATGATAGCTGGCTGCTGACCTACCCCATGTGTCAGGCAGCAGTTTCCAACACGGTAGCACAGGACGAGGCAAAGCTGGCTGCTGTGCTGAAAGTCCTTGGGGCCGTGTACAGCGCAGAGGGGCAGAGCAAGCTGGCCGCTGGCGGCGCGGTGCTCTCTTATAATAAGGAGGTAAACATCACCTCCTCCACCTCTCTGGAACACGTTGCGGATGTCATCAGCGCAAATCATCTGTATATGCGTCTGGCCTCCACCGAGATCTTCCGCATTTCGGAAGATGTGGGCCACAAGATGATCACCGGCGAATACGATGCCAAGGCCGGATACGAGGCGTTCAACGAGCAGCTTGTCACCCCCAAAGCAGACCCCGAAACCGAGATCCTGTTCACCCAGAATACCGCATACTCCATCGACATGACCGACCACGGCAGCGCTGCGGCTTCCTCGCTGATGACCGCCCTGCGCACCACCTATGATGCGTCTATCGCAATCGGCTACTCGCCGCTGGTGTCCACTTCCATCTACTGCGGCGATTACAGCAAGCAGCAGCTTTTGTGGGTGATGGCAGGAAACTACGCCGTTTCGCAGGGGGAATATACCGGTGCAGAGCTGCGGCAGATGATGGAGTGGCTGGTGAACGTAAAGGACAACGGTGCAAACCCCATCCGGCACCGGAATTATATGCCCGTGACCAGCGGCATGGAATACAAAGTGACCGAATACGAGCAGGGCAAGTTCCGTCTGGAAGAACTCACCGTCAATGGTGCGCCGCTGGACGATACGGCCACCTATACCGTATTTGTGGCGGGCACCGATGTGTGGATAGAGAACGAGGTCTACTGCAGCTGCCCCATGCCGGAAAACCTGAAGACCAAGCGAACGGAATATGCCATTGAAGGGGCAGACAGCCGCTCCTGCCTGAAGGATTCGCTGGCGGTCAGCAAGCAGTTCCCCGCCCCCTCCGAGTATCTGACCATTGTACAGGGAGAATAAGCTCTTGAAGAACGAAACTAAGATGCAACGCTCTGTAAAAAGCCGTATCCTCGCGGTCATAGCAATGCTGCTGCTCGGCATCAGCATTCTGACGAGCCTCGTTGTCTTTACGGATTTTATGGAGCACACCATCTACGAGGAAAGCACTGCACACCTTACCGAGATCTATCATCAGGCAAACCAGACCCTCTACAATAAGGTATCCTTCAACTGGGGCGTCATGCGGATGTGGGCGCCCTATCTGGAAAGTGCGCAAAGCGATGCCGATGTCTGCTCTTTCCTTTCACAGGCAAAGGGAGAATACCATTTTACAGACTTTTTCTTCGTTTCGCGGGATGGCTCCTATGTCACACTGGATGGTGAACGAGGCTATCTTGATCTGGGTCGGACGCTGTCGCAGCTGATTCTGGAGCAGCAGCCTATCGTGGCAAACTCGGTCGTGCCGGACAAGCCGGAGATCATGGTGTTTGCAGTCCCCACGGAAAAAGGCAGCTATCAGGGCTTTGATTACGAAGCCATTGCCATCACCTATAACAACAGGGATCTGGTGGACTCCCTGAAGATCTCTGCCTTTGAAGGGCACGGCAGCACCTTTGCGGTGCTGCCGGATGGCCGTGTGGTACTGGACAGCAGCAGCGCGGACATGAGCGGTGTGCACAATATCCTTGCCCTGCTCAAAAACTCGGCTGGTTTTACGGCAGAACAGGTCGATGCCCTGCAAGATTCTTTTGCTGCCGGGGAGGGCGGCAACCTTGAGTTTTCCATCAATGGCGTCGGCTATTACATGGTTTATGGTTCTGCCGCCTTCCAGAACTGGACAATCCTTGGCATTGCTCCCAAAAGCGTTGTGAACGCCAACATGAACCGGCTGCAATACACCACCATGGCCGTGATGAGCGGTATAACGGGTATGCTGGCTTTTGCCGCTCTGCTGCTGGTGGTGCAGAGCAACCGGCAAAAGCTGCGGAAAAAGGACCAGCAGCTGCTGGCACGAGAGGAGTTGTTCTCGAACCTTTCCCGCAATGTGGACGACGTGTTCCTGATGATCGACACCGAAACCAGCAAGGCGGAATACGTCAGCCCCAATGTCCAGCGCATTCTGGGCCTCTCCCCCGAGGCGGTGCAGGAGGATCTCCACGTTCTATACCCTGCCGGAGACGACAGCGGTGCATCGCGGCTGGAAAGTCTGATGCAGATGGAACAGGGCGTCCAGCAGGAATGGGAATGTGAATTTGTCAATCAGGAGACCGGTGAGCCTCGCTATCTCCATGTGACCGGCTTCCTCAATGATGTGCAGGGCGCAAGAAAGTGCATCGTGGATATGTCCGACCGCACGGGCGAGCACCAGACCACGCTGGCTGTGGAAGCCGCACTGGAAGTAGCCGAAAAGGCCAGCAAAGCCAAGACGGACTTCCTCTCCAATATGTCCCACGACATCCGCACCCCCATGAACGCCATCATCGGCATTACTACCCTGATGAAAAACGAGCTGCACCAGCCGGAAAGGCTGGCCGAACATCTGGGCAAGCTGGAAACTTCCGGTCGGCTGCTGCTGGGCATCATCAACGATATTCTGGACATGAGCCGCATCGAGAGCGGCAAGACCACCCTGAACATCGAAAAAATGAACATTTCCCAGCAGGTCAGCCAGCTGGACAGCATTATCCGGCAGCAGGCCAGCCAGCGCCGCCAGACCTTTACGGTGGAGACCCATATGCAGCACGAAAACGTGCTGGCCGACCCCAACCGTCTGAATCAGGTGCTGATGAACATCCTCTCCAATGCGGTCAAGTATACGCCCCAAGGCGGACACATCCGGTTGGCGGTGGACGAGCTTACCCATACCGAGCACTACGCCAAATACCGGTTCATCGTGCAGGATGACGGCATCGGCATGAGCGCGGCCTACCAGAAGACCCTCTTCGACCCCTTTACCCGGGAGGAGAAATCCGGCACCAACAAGGTGCAGGGCACGGGCCTCGGCATGGCCATCACCAAGAGCATCATAGACCTGATGGGCGGCACCATCCGGGTGGAGAGCGCCACCGGCAAGGGCACCCGCTTTGAGGTCGTGCTGGAATTTCCCATTGATACGGGGTCGGATCATGCGCAGAGGGTGCAGGCTCTGCCGGAGGAAGCAGAAGAAACTTCTCCCCTGTCCGGCATGAAGTTCCTCTGCGCCGAGGATAACGCCATCAACGCCGAGATTCTGGAAATGCTGCTGGAATCCAAGGGCGCAAGCTGCACCGTCTGCTCCAAC
>OLFC01000255.1_pt1 | contig 7979 bp, 5 predicted proteins | sample 1608431 | NCBI WGS metagenome assembly OLFC01 (sample SAMN02674795, study PRJEB24791) | human gut metagenome, SKBSTL041 | isolation source: stool | host: Homo sapiens | place: USA | reverse complement strand
AGCCACCGGAAAGGTAGAGCCGAGAGATGAAATTTTAATCAAGCCTCAGATTTCCGGTATTGTAGACGAGGTATTCAAAGAAGCGGGACAGAGCGTAAAAAAAGGGGAAGTGATCGCGAAAGTCAAAGTAATTCCCGAACTCGGACAACTGAACTCCGCAGAAAGTCGTGTCCGCCTGGCAGAGATCAATGCAAAGCAGGCCGAAACAGACTTTACCCGTATCAAGAAGTTATATGAAGATCAGCTTATCAGTCGTGAAGATTACGAAAAAGGAGAAGTAGCGGTAAAGCAGGCACGGGAAGAGAATCAGACTGCCAAAGATAATCTGGAAATTATAAAAGAAGGAATCACTAAAAACAGTGCTTCATTCAGTAGCACCATGATCCGCTCTACTATTGACGGATTAATTCTGGACGTACCAGTGAAAGCCGGTAACTCCGTAATCATGAGTAATACATTCAACGACGGTACTACCATTGCTACGGTAGCAAACATGAACGATCTGATTTTCAGGGGAAATATTGACGAAACCGAAGTGGGTCGCATCCATGAGGGAATGCCGATTAAACTGACGATCGGAGCTTTACAGAATCTGACTTTTGATGCTATTCTCGAATATATTTCACCGAAAGGAGTAGAAACCAACGGAGCCAATCAATTTGAAATCAAAGCTGCTATCACAGTTCCGGATACCGTGCAGATTCGTTCCGGCTATTCCGCCAATGCAGAGATTGTGCTCCAGCGTGCCAGCAAAGTACTGGCAGTACCCGAAAGTACGATTGAGTTCAGCGGTGACTCTACGTTTGTATATATCATGACGGACTCCGTACCACAACAGAAATTCGAACGTACACAAGTGACTACCGGAATGAGTGACGGTATCAAGATTGAGATAAAAAAAGGTGTAACCGCTCAGACCAAGTTACGCGGTGCTGAGAAAAAAGATAAATAACTGACATCCAATGAAAGTAATCAATAAAATGATGGCAATCATCCTGTTGAGCGGAACCGGTATCGGTTCTGTTCAAGCACAGGATACCACTCCGCAGACATGGACTTTACGGCAATGCATCGACTATGCCATCGAGCATAACATCGACATCCGCCAGACAGCCAATGAAGCCGAACAAAATAAGATTAGTGTAAACACCGCTAAATGGGCACGTCTGCCGAACTTAAATGGTGGTATCAGCCAGGGGTGGAGCTGGGGACGTACAGCTTCTCCGAAAGATAATTCATATAGTGATACTAACAGTTCCAGTACGGGAGTGAACTTAAGTACTAATGTACCTCTCTTCACAGGCTTACAATTATCCAATCAATATTCCCTTGCCAAGCTCAATTTACAGGCTGCTATCGAGGACCTGAATAAAGCCAAAGAGGATATTGCAATCAATGTTACCTCTGCCTATCTGCAAGTGCTTTTCAATCTGGAATTGAACAAGGTAGCACAAAATCAGGTTGAGTTAAGCAAAGATCAGCTGAAACGTATCAAAGGACTGCATGATGTCGGCAAGGCTTCACCGGCGGAGGTAGCTGAAGCGCAGGCACGTGTAGCACAGGATGAGATGACAGCCGTACAGGCAGACAATACATATAAATTGTCATTATTAAGTCTCAGCCAGTTATTAGAACTGCCTACACCGGAAGGTTTCGTTCTTGAGAATCCAAAAGAAGAACTGAAATTTGAACCTCTAACAGCTCCGGATGACATTTATATCCAGGCGATTGCCTATAAGCCCGGCATCAAGGCAGCAGAATATCGCTTACAAGGTAGTTTAAAAAACATTCGTATCGCTCAAAGTGAATTCTACCCCCAACTTTCTTTCAGTGCAGGGCTAGGAAGCAGCTACTATACACTCAACGGTGAAGCAGAATCCGGTTTTGCCCGTCAATTAAAAAATAACCTGAGCAAATCTATTTCTTTCAACCTGAGCGTTCCGATCTTCAACCGTTTTAGCACTCGTAATCGGGTACGCACTGCCCGCCTACAACAGTCAAACCTTGCTTTGCAGCTGGATAACGCCAAGAAAGTACTTTATAAAGAAATCCAGCAAGCCTGGTATAATGCAGTAGCTGCAGAAAGTAAATATACCTCCAGCGAAGTTGCAGTGAAAGCCAACGAAGAATCTTTTCGGTTGATGAGCGAAAAATTCAATAACGGTAAAGCTACTTTTGTGGAATACAATGAAGCGAAACTAAACCTGACCAAAGCACTGTCGGATAAACTGCAAGCTAAATACGATTATCTATTCCGTACTAAAATACTGGATTTCTACAAAGGAGAAATCATAGAATAGAACAGATTTCCAGCTATTTATCAAAATCCTTAAAAATAGAATACATCGGAAACGTATTCTATTTTTAAGGATTTACTCATGTTTTCAAACTTCCCCAAAAGCACTTGTTATTTATGTAAGAGATTTCTAAAACATATCCACCGGTTCATCCGTTACTATAGAAAGAACCAACAGTTATGAAACATATAATCATCGCAGTGATTCTAACAATTAGTAATGTATTTTTAGGAATTGCAAAACCAATGAAAAGTCAAGCGGAAATTTATTTTGCAGGAGGATGTTTTTGGGGAACCGAACACTTCCTGAAACAAATCAGAGGAGTAGAAAGTACTCAGGTGGGATACGCCAACAGCACCGTTGCCAATCCCAGTTATGAACAGGTGTGTTCGGGCAAGACAAATGCTGCCGAAACAGTGAAGGTTGTTTATGATCCGGAAGAAGTAAATCTGAGTTTATTGCTCAACCTCTATTTTCAGACAATCGATCCGACCAGCCTCAACCGACAGGGGAACGATCGTGGTACACAGTACAGAACCGGTATATATTATATCAATAAAGCCGATCTCTCCACCATCAATCAGGCGATCCAGGCATTAGCCACTCAATACAACAAACCGATTGCCGTTGAAGTGGAACCGTTGACAAACTTTTATCCGGCAGAAGTCTATCATCAGGATTATCTGGATAAGAATCCGGGCGGATATTGCCATATCAATCTGGCTTTATTTGAAATGGCACGAAAAGCGAATGCTCCCAAGCCCCCAACTTTTCAAAAACCGGACGATGCCACTCTCCGTAAGAAATTATCTGCCGAACAGTATGCAGTGACTCAGAAAAATGCCACAGAGCCGGCTTTCCATAATGAGTTCTGGAATGAACACCGCCCCGGCATTTATGTAGATATCACTACCGGAGAACCGTTGTTTGTTTCCACAGACAAATTTGATTCCGGTTGTGGATGGCCCAGTTTTTCCAAACCTATTCAGAAAGAGCTGATCGCAGAGAAGAAAGATACTACTCACGGAATGATACGGACAGAAGTACGCAGCAAGACAGGAGATGCGCATTTAGGACATGTATTTACAGACGGGCCAAAGGACAAAGGCGGATTGCGGTATTGTATCAATAGTGCTTCGCTGCGTTTTATCCCGAAAGAAAAAATGAAAGAAGAAGGATATGGAGAATATCTGCCGCTCATTAAATAGAACAACCTAGTAAACAGCACCGGTTTCAGACAGATACAATAAAAACGGCGGATTCCCTCGTTTGGGTAATCCACCGTTTTCGTTTGTTAAAACCTTAAGAGAGAAAGAGAATTTCACAATCCCCGGTATTGTTATCTTCCGGCAAGTAGCAAGTCTGCTTCATCTGTCACCGGAGTCTGTATATTCATAGCCCAGTTGCCGGCTGATTCTTCAATCCATTTATAGTCATTCCACTTGTAGTTCATATACGCGATCGGCATATTAGCATCATTCAGTTCATAAACACTCTTTTCTACAGAATCATCATAAGCTCTGTGAGAATTATTCCAACGTGCATATACCAATGTGATTTCATTAGAAGAATAAGCATAATCGATCTTGAAATACGGAATCCATTTTTCAGTGGATGAATCCCACTTGAAAGCTTCTTTAGCTGTTACTCTCTTTTGATCATCATAAGTAAAATCATATTTCATGTGACGATAGAGAGAACCATCCAGTCTGTAAATCACCTTCGAAACAACAAGATCATCTACTTTCTCTTCATTAGTAATGAAGTTATTGTCCTGTGCTTTCAACTCTGTATTGGCGATACCGGCAACTACCATTGCCACTAAAACCATCATTCTGAATAATACTGTAGTTTTCATAATTGTATATTTTTTATTAGTTCAACTTTCTTTTTTTGTTCTTCTGTTTATTAGACGGAACGTCTATATGGAATGGTTGCAACTATCTGAACTTTTTTTTCATTTCTTTTGTTGCCCGCCTTCGAATATATAAATGCAATGGGCATGCCAAAAAGATAAATACTTAATAGTCAGCGCAAAGAAGAAAAATTGAGATGTACGAAAATGAACAGTTGTACGCTCATAATCGGACACACTAATAAAAAAAGACTGCTTATATCTTGTTGAACAGAATATTATCTACCTTTGCAGCCAATAACTTATTAAAGGCAAAAGATGAAAAAGAACAGCAAAAAAAGTATTCTTCTTCTATCAATCGGAGGAGGCTTGTTTATCTGCCTTATCAGTATCTATTTGAGCCGCAATATGCTTCTGCAAAGCATAACTAACAAGCGTACGACTCATATCGAACAAACATACGGACTGCAAATTCATTATCAGAATCTACAAATGAAGGGATGTAGCGAAATTACCCTGCAAGGGCTTTCCATCGTTCCCAACCAACGGGATACCCTTCTTACACTACAATCTGTCAATGTCAGACTGAATTTTTGGAAACTGCTGAAAGGAAATATTGAAGTCCGCAACGTCCACATGAATGGACTGGCAATCGCTTTTATCAAACGGGACAGTGCAGCCAACTATGATTTTCTATTCTCCGGACACCACCCAGAAGCAACCACAGAGCCGGTCATAGAAACCAATTACGCCCATCGCATCAACCGAATATTAAACTTAATATATGGTTTCTTCCCCGAAAACGGTCAACTGACTCAACTTAATATAACCGAACGAAAAGACAGCAATTTCGTAACAGTCAATATCCCCACCTTTACAATCGAAAACAATCGCTTTCAGTCCACTATCAAAATAAAAGAAGATACACTGACTCAACAATGGAAAGTAGCAGGAGAACTGAACAGAAAGGTACATACCCTGCAGGCAGAACTTTTTGCCACAGAGCAAAAGAAAGTTTCACTACCGTATATCAACCGCCGTTTTGGAGCAGAAGTTACTTTCGATACCTTATATTATAGTATGACTAAAGAAAATCGTACCGAAAACCAACTGCAACTTGACGGTACGGCGAAAGTAAACGGACTTGATGTATTTCACAAAGCACTCTCTCCCGAAGTGATCCATCTGGATCGCGGACAACTCACGTATCAGATGAATATCGGCAAGCAAACGCTGGAACTGGACAGTACGACGACGGTATTATTCAACCAAATAAAATTTCATCCTTATCTGCGGGCAGAAAAGAATGAAAATCAATGGCACTTCACTGCTGCCACAGATAAATCATGGTTTCCGGCCGACGAACTATTCAGTTCTTTGCCCAAAGGCTTATTCAGCAATCTGGAAGGTATAAAAACAAGTGGTGAGCTGGCTTATCATTTTCTGTTAGATATAGATTTTGCCCGACTAGACAGCCTTAAGTTTGAGTCCGAATTGAAAGAAAAAGATTTTCGGATAATAGAATATGGTGCAACATCTCTTTCAAAAATGAGTGAAGAGTTTATCTATACCGCCTATGAAAACGGAATACCGGTCAAAACATTTCCTGTCGGACCTTCATGGGAACATTTTACTCCTTTGGACAGCATTTCTCCATTGCTGCGAATGTCTGTCATGCAAAGTGAGGACGGAGCTTTTTTCTACCACAAGGGCTTTTTGCCTGATGCAATGCGTGAAGCTTTGATTTATGACCTGCAAGTCGAACGTTTCGCCAGAGGAGGCAGCACAATTACCATGCAGCTGGTAAAAAACGTATTTCTCAACCGGAACAAGAACTTTGCCCGCAAATTGGAAGAAGCGCTCATCGTATGGCTGATAGAGACAGAAAGGCTGACTTCTAAAGAACGTATGTATGAAGTTTATCTGAACATAGCCGAATGGGGACCGCTGGTTTATGGTATTCAGGAAGCCTCTGCCTATTATTTCGGCAAACGCCCTTCGCAACTCACGACCGAAGAAAGTATTTTTCTAGCTTCTATTATCCCGAAGCCTAAACACTTCCGCAGTTCCTTTGCGGAAAACGGACGGTTAAAAGAGAATATGGAAGGCTATTATAAGCTGATTGCCGGACGCCTCGCCAAGAAAGGGTTAATAAGTGAAATCGAGGCGGATAGTATCCGCCCCGATATCCAAGTTACGGGCGACGCCCTGAATAGTCTAGTCGGCGAAACGCCGGAGTCCAGTTCTCCTACCGCTGAGGAGCAATAATTTATTAATAAAGGAATAGGTTTTATCTTCTTGAGCTGCTTTCTCTTTCTGAAGAACGGGAAGAAGAACCTCGGTTGCTGTTGCTTCTCGAACTTTCTGAAGATGAGCTTCTTTCTGTTGATCTGCCGGATACGTTCCCTCTGCTGGAACTACTGCCGGAATTGCTGTTCCTACCGGAGCTGCTGCCACGGTTTGTGCTCGTACCACTACTTGTCGGACGGCGACTGGAATTCGAAGACCCTGAATTCGTTTCCGGACGACGATTAGAATTCGGAGTACTTGTACTCGTTCCCGGACGACTTCCTGAATGACGATCTCCTTCACCTCTGTTGTGGCCTCTGCCCGGAGTTACTTCCTTATTCGGTTTATCATTTCTGCCCGGAGTGGACGGTCTGCTTGGAATAGACGGTCGTTCATTGACCGAAGGTCTTTCAGAGTTGGAAGGTCTTCCGGAAGTGGACGGCCTGCCCGATGTAGATGGTCTGCCTGAAGTGGACGGTCTATGGTCCGTTTCAGGACGAGGACGGGAAGTATTTCCCGGACGTCCCGATGTATTAGGCCGTGACGTTGTTCCCGGACGTCCCGAAGTCCCCGGTCGGGTAGGTGCATTATGCGGACGAACAGAAGTGTTCGGACGGAAACGTACAGAACCGAAGTCTGAACGACGATAAGAATGGAATACCCGCTGATCTCTTACCCGATATGGCGTAGGATAGTGCACAAGATTATTATATCTTCCCCGATAATAACTCACATGATGAATATGCGGACGATAATGTGCACCACAGTAAGTCCGATAATGATAAGGTACACCAAAATAGAATAAACTACGATTCGGATAATTGATATAAATCCGGAAATTCCATCTTCCCCCGGTGACATAAATCGGACGATAGAAATACTCAGCTCCCAAGAATCTGCGGTATTGCACATCGCTCAACACCCAACGAAGATCATCGTTGCGAATATCCAGCGCTTCATAGTAATCATCCAATGCCCACTCATCACCCCGTACTACATAATCCATAATATTACGAAGCGAATAAATGAAATCATAGTTAATCTCATACACGTCATTATATTGGGGATTATTCAGGTCCAGTTCGTATGCCATCTTATCAGTAAGGAAACGTGTCTCCTTACGTACCTTGCTGGTACTCATTCTCGCCATTACAGTGGTACTGGCAGTCACGACTAACAATATAAATAGAATTCTTTTCATGGTTTCATTCTTTTTTAGTTACGTCCGCTATCGTAAGATTCCGCAAACTCCCTCATCTCTCTTTTGTCCATCTCAAAAGTGAAAACATCCGTCAGTATGGAGAAGTTCTTCTTATCTGCGATTTTCGGATAAAGTTTCTTTATCATATTCTTTTTATCTGTCTGAAAAGTACACATATCCACCAATTTACGGCATTGGGCACAAGTGAATCCCGAAGGAGGTACAACTTCATCCAGCATCCTGGTACGGTCAGACTCAAAAGATTTACCTCTATATTCATTGAAGAAACGGTCAAAATCGGCTGAACTCATAGCTCTGGGCCGTACATATCCTACGT
>OLFC01000236.1_pt1 | contig 8237 bp, 5 predicted proteins | sample 1608431 | NCBI WGS metagenome assembly OLFC01 (sample SAMN02674795, study PRJEB24791) | human gut metagenome, SKBSTL041 | isolation source: stool | host: Homo sapiens | place: USA | reverse complement strand
AGTGGGGAAGTGGGGATATTTAATATTGTAGGGTTATTCTTTATTTCACTTCACTCAAGTTTCGCAAGTTTTCAATTCATTGCTCTCCTCTCCCCTCTCTTTCGGAGAGGGGTCGGGGGTGAGGTTACACCAGTGCAAAGTCCAGCTGCTTCTTTTCCAAGTTAGCGCGTGCCACCTTAATGGTAATGGCATCTCCCAGACTATAAATTTTATTTTTGCGGCGTCCGCGCAGGCAGTAGTTCTTTTCATCGAATTCGTAATAGTCATCGTCGAGGTCGCGGATGGGAATCATGCCTTCGCACTTGTTCTCATTCAGCTCCACGTAGAGTCCCCATTCCGTTACGCCGGAGATGACGCCGTCGAAGGTCTGTCCCAGGCGTTCGGTCATGAATTCTACTTGCTTGTACTTGATGGAGGCGCGTTCCGCGTTGGAGGCTATCTGCTCCATGCTGCTGCTGTGTTCGCAGAGGGCTTCGTATTTCTGTTCGGACACGGTGCGGCCTCCCTGGTCCAAGTACTTGGTGAGCAGACGGTGTACCATCATATCCGGATAGCGGCGGATGGGCGAGGTGAAATGGGTATAGTAATCGAAAGCCAAACCATAGTGCCCCACGTTATGCACGGAGTAGCGTGCCTTCTGCATGGCGCGGATGGAGACGGTTTCAATCAAGTTCTCCTCCTTCTTGCCCTGGATGTCGTCCAGCAGGTGGTTGATGGACTTGGAGATGTCGGTCTTTGTACCGCTGGTACGCAGCTTGTAGCCGAAACGGGCGATGAACTGTGCCAGGTTGTCCAGCTTCTCCGGGTCGGGGAGGTCGTGAATACGGTATGGCAACACTTTGGCTTTCTTGCCTTTGGGCACGCGGCCTATCTTTTCGGCTACGGTGCGGTTGGCGAGCAGCATGAACTCCTCTATCAGCTTGTTGGCATCTTTCGACTCCTTGAAGTAGACGCTGACGGGTTTGCCCTTCTCGTCAATTTCGAACTTCACTTCGTAGCGGTCGAAGTTGATGGCTCCTGCCTTAAAGCGGTTCTCACGCAGTATTTTGGCAAGCTTATCCAGTTGGAGCATCTCTTCCTGGAAGTCTCCTTTGCCAGTTTCTATAATCTCCTGGGCTTCTTCGTAGGTGAAGCGGCGGTCGCTCTTGATGACGGTATGTACCACGCGTGAGTTCTTCACTTCGCCTTTTTCCGTCATTTCAAAGATGACGGAGTAGGCAAGCTTCTCTTCGTCGGGGCGGAGTGAACAGATGAAATTACACAACCGTTCGGGGAGCATTGGGATGGTGCGGTCTACGAGGTAGACGGATGTGGCACGCTTCTCGGCTTCCTTGTCTATGATGCCGCCCTCTTTCACGTAGTGGGTCACGTCGGCAATGTGTACGCCTACTTCCCAAAGTCCCCCTTTCAGTTTGCGGATGGAGAGGGCGTCGTCGAAGTCCTTGGCATCCTTGGGGTCGATGGTGAAGGTGGTCACACCCCGGAAGTCCTCACGTCGGGCTATTTCCTCGGCGGAGATTTCGGCGGGTATCTTGTCGGCAGCTTTCTCTACGGCAGCGGGGTAGACATAGGGCAGGCCGAATTCCGCCAGGATGGCGTGCATCTCGGTGGTATTGTCTCCTGCGCGCCCCAGGATGTCGATTACCTGGCCGATGGGGTTCTTGGCTTTGTCGGGCCATTCCACCACCTTTACGATGGCTTTGTCGCCCGTCTTGCCGCCTTTCAACTTTTCTTTGGGGATGAAGATGTCGTTGGCAAGCGTACGGTTTTCCGTTACAAGGAAAGCGTATGACTTGGCAACTTCCAGGGTACCCACGAAGGTGTCGTTGGCACGTTCCAGTATCTCGATGACTTCTCCTTCGGCTTCGCGTCCGCGACGCTTGGCATAGAAGGCGATACGCACTTTATCATTGTTCATGGCGTGTGCCGAGTTGCGTTCGGCCACGAATATCGGTTCGCCTCCACCTTCCGGTATAAAGGAATTCTTGCCGTTGCTCTTGCGCTGGAAGGTTCCGGTCATTTCCACGCCGTGGTTGTTCAGCTTGTATTTGTGCTTGTCCACTTCTGTGATGTAGTCGTCCATCGACAGTTCGGACAAGATGTCCATGCACAGCATCTTCAGCGGATGTGTGGTGAGGTGGAGTTGTTCAAAGATGTATTTCAGGGATAATACTTCGTCTTGCTTTGTGTGGAAGAATTCCAGCAGTACTTTGACGAGCTCTTTCTTCTTCATGCGTTTGCCGGCTTTCTTTTCTTTCTTTTTGGCCATAATGTTATGATGTATTTTATGTATAAATAGAGATTCTGTGTCAATCTGTGTAATCTGTGGTGATTACCTCTTGCAAAGTAAACAAATAAATATGTTCCTTCGTTCACTCAGACTTCAAAATATTATCATTCTATTGAAAATAATGAAGGAACGACAGATTGTAATGGATTTATGTACTATATTTGCACACAAAGTGAAGATAGGCTGTACCTTAGACGAAAAGCAGATGGAAATGCAAACTCTGAACAAAAAAGCAGATGCCACACGGGAAAAAGACATTTACCGGGTGACGGTTGTGGGGAGTGTGGTAAACTTTCTCTTGCTTGTCTTCAAATTCTTTGCAGGTATTGTAGGTCACAGTGCCGCCATGCTGGCGGATGCGGTACATTCTTTGTCGGATTTCATTACAGATATTATTGTCATTGTTTTTGTGCGCATTTCGGCAAAGCCCGAAGATGAAGGACACGATTACGGTCATGGCAAGTACGAGACGCTGGCAACTGCCATTATCGGTATTTTTCTGTTGTTTGTGGGATTCGGCATTTTCTGGAACGGGGCTTCCTCCATTTACCGCTTCCTGCAAGGCGGCTCTCTGCAGGAACCCGGTATACTGGCACTGGTGGCTGCATTGGTATCCATCGTTTTCAAGGAAGTGCTTTATCAATATACCGTATTCAAGGGCAGGAAGTTGAATTCGCAGGCGGTTGTTGCCAATGCCTGGCATCACCGGAGTGACGCGTTTTCGTCCATAGGCACGGCAGCGGGTATAGGTGGCGCCATTCTTTTGGGTGACCATTGGCGGGTGCTGGACCCGGTGGCAGCGGTTATTGTCAGCTTCTTCATTATGAAGGTGGCTGTGCAGTTGTTGATACCGTGTGTGGACGAACTGTTGGAGAAATCATTGCCTGCCGAGGTGGAGGATGAGATACTGAAGACGATTCTCTCTTTTCCCGGTATCAGCTCGCCGCATCACCTTCGTACGCGCCGCATCGGCAGTTATTGTGCCATCGAGGTGCATGTGCGTATGGATGGTAGCATCTCGCTGGAGGAAGCTCACGAGACGGCAACGGCGGTGGAGAACAAGCTGAAAAGGCAGTTCGGCAAAGGAACACTGGTCAGCATCCATGTGGAGCCGGTGAAGAAGAGTAACGAGGCGACAGAGTAACACAAGGAGCGTCAAGGTGACGGACCGGATGAAAAGTAATTAGTAATTTGTAACAGAAGAAGTGGAATCGATTTTAATTACAGGAGCAAGCGGATTTATCGGAAGTTTCATCGTGGAGGAGGCGTTGAAGCGCAAGTTCGGTGTGTGGGCGGGTGTACGTTCGTCCAGCAGCCGCGAGTATCTGCGTGACCGCAAGATACATTTCCTCGAACTGGACTTTGCGCACCCCAATGAACTGAGGGCACAACTCTCGGGACATAAAGGGACCTACAATAAGTTTGATTATATTGTCCATTGTGCCGGTGTGACGAAGTGTGTGGACAAGAACGAATTCGATTTGGTGAATTATCTGCAGACCAAATACTTCATCGATACGCTGAGGGAGCTGAACATGATTCCCAAGCAGTTTATCTTCATCAGTACGCTGAGTGTGTTCGGCCCGGTACGCGAGAGGACCTACGACCCGATTATGGAGAGTGACCCCCCTTCACCCAATACCGCCTACGGACTCAGTAAACTGAAAACAGAACTTTATTTGCAGAGTATTCCGGGTTTCCCCTACGTCATCTACCGGCCGACGGGTGTATACGGGCCGCGTGAGAAGGATTATTACCTCATGGCGAAGTCCATCCGGCAGCATACGGACTTTTCTGTAGGCTTCTGCCGCCAGGACTTGACGTTTGTATATGTAAAGGACATCGTGCAGGCTGTCTTCCTCGGGATAGAGAAGCAGGTGTCCCGCCGCGCCTATTTCCTGGCTGACGGGAAGGTGTATAGCAGCCGTGCTTTTTCCGATTTGATAAGGAAAGAATTGGGCAATCCGTTTGTTATTCGCCTGAGATGTCCGTTAATTGTATTGAAAGTCGTATCTTTGCTCGCCGAATTCTGGGCGAAGCGGCAGAACAAGACCAGCACGCTCAATTCGGACAAGTATAGAATAATGAAACAACGCAACTGGCAGTGTGACATCACACCGGCCGTCGAGGAACTGGGCTTCAGTCCTGAGTACGACCTGGAACGGGGTGTAAAGGAAACCATTGCCTGGTATAAGGATAAGGGATGGCTTTAGATTTATTTAAAAGGGTAGAAACCCGTAAGGGGCTTTTTGCGGTAGAGAAGATTACGCTGATATACAATTTGCTGACTTCCATTCTCATTCTGTTTCTTTTTCAGGAAATGGATCATCCGGTGCAGATGCTTGCAGACCGTGTTGTCATTGCGGGTATGACGTTCCTGCTGATGTATCTTTACCGGCTGGCACCCTGCAAGTTCTCTGCCTTTGTGCGCATAGCCATCCAAATGTCACTGCTTTCCTATTGGTATCCCGACACCTTTGAGTTCAACCGGATATTCCCCAATCTCGACCACGTGTTCGCGTCGGTGGAGCAGTGGATGTTTGGCGGACAGCCTGCTGTATGGTTCTGTGAAAGGTTTCCGCAGATGTGGGTGAGCGAGCCGTTCAATATGGGATACTTCTTCTATTATCCGATGATTCTGCTGGTGGTGGTGTGGTATTTCCTTTATCGTTTCGACCTTTTCGAGAAGGTTTCGTTCGTCATCGTCACCGCTTTCTTCATCTATTACCTTATTTATATCTTCGTCCCCGTTGCCGGGCCGCAGTTCTACTTCCCCGCCATTGGAAGCGACCATGTGGCGCAAGGTATCTTCCCGTCCATCGGTGACTATTTCCATCACCATCAGGAACTTCTTCCCGATCCGGGCTATGAGCACGGCTTCTTCTACAACCTGGTGGAGAGTTCCCAGCAGGTGGGTGAGCGCCCCACGGCTGCTTTTCCCAGTTCGCACGTCGGAATGTCTACGGTACTGATGATTATGGCATGGCGTGGCAGCAAGCGTCTGTTTGCCTGCTTGTTTCCTTTCTATCTGCTGTTGTGCGGGGCTACGGTCTATATCCAGGCACATTACCTGATAGACTCTATCGTGGGTTTCGTATCGGCTTTCGGCATTTATATCCTGGCCACGTGGATGTTCAAGCGATGGTTTGCGCAGCCGATGTTACGCTAGTCGGGCACGGTGATTATCTTTCCACTGTCTGTGGGCAATACCAATGTACGCGGATAAACTTCTGCCGGAAGTGAATGCTGGAAGTTTACGATGAGCTGTTTGAGCAGTTTTTTCTTTTTCATAAAGACATATTTATGGGATTCTTTCTTTCTTGGGAAGACGAATATAGGGACTTGTTTCTTTCTGCCAAAGAAACAATGTTTTTTTTCTTGCCTCCTTGTTGGCAAGGTTTTGCCTTCCCATTGGCAAGGCTTTGCCACCGCGTTGGCAAAACTTTGCCATAGGCATGGCAAAAGTTTGCCAAGGGCAAGGCAAGTGGTTGGCAAAATTTCTTGCTGACAGACAGTGAGTTATGCGGATGGCAACAAAGCGTGTCATCTGCGTCTGAATAGCCCCCCTCTCAGAAGCTATTCAAGAAGGGGCGTGAGGATGATTGCTCAAGTATCGGACTCGATGGTAAAAATCGTATGCGGTTTTCTCCTATGGCAGCAACGGTTCTATCTCTTCGAAGATGCGGTACAGTTCCTCCTTCGTCTCTGCCCGCAGCATGGCTATCCGGGTGTCGCGGAAATTGGGAATCCCTTTGAAGAGCGGGCTTGCTGCCAGGTGGCGGCGCACGTGCAGTATGCCCCGTCGTTCATCCAGCAGGTTGACGCTGTCTTCCACTTCCTGGCGGAGTACGTTCAGCCGCCATTCGGAACTCAGCGGAAGGAGTTCTTCGCCCGTCTCCAAATAATGCTTCACTTCCTTAAAGAACCACGGGCGGCCGAAGCTGGCACGGCCTATCATGATGGCGTCCACACCGTAGAGGTCGAAGCATTCTTTGGCCCGTTGGGGAGTGGTGATATCACCGTTGCCGATGATGGGAATGTGCATGCGTGGGTTCTTTTTCACCTCGCCGATAAGTGTCCAGTCCGCCTCGCCGGTATACATCTGGGCGCGGGTACGGCCGTGGATGGTGAGGGCGGCAATGCCGCAGTCCTGCAACTGCTCGGCAAGGTCTACGATGATTTTACTGTTGGCATCCCAGCCCAGGCGGGTCTTCACGGTGACGGGAATCTTCACGGCATCTACCACGGCACGAGTGATTTCCAGCATCAGCGGAATGTTCTGTAGCATACCGGCACCGGCACCCTTGCCGGCAACGCGCTTCACGGGGCAGCCGAAGTTGATGTCCAGCGTGTCCGGATGTGCCTGCTCCACAATGCGGGCGGCTTCTACCATGGTGGCGGTGTCCCGTCCGTATATCTGTATGGCTACGGGCCGCTCTTCATCGCTGATGTTCAGTTTCTGCTGGGTCTTGCCTACGGAGCGTATCAAGGCATCGGCAGAAACGAACTCGGTATATACCATGTCTGCTCCGAAGTGCTTGCACATCAGGCGGAAAGCAGGGTCGGTGACGTCCTCCATCGGGGCGAGGAATACGGGGCGTGGGCCCAGGTCTATATCTTTAATCTTCATAATCTAAGCGGATTTGTCCGCAAAAGTACAGAAAAAAGCCTACCTTTGCATACTCTAATTCAAAAAGAAATGATGAAACACTCAATCAGTGACTTCGAAATCATGGCACCGGTAGGCTCGCGCGAATCTCTCGCAGCAGCCATACAAGCAGGTGCCGACTCCATCTATTTCGGTATCGAGAACCTGAACATGCGTGCCCGTTCGGCAAATACCTTCACTATCGACGATTTGCGGGAAATAGCCCGGACGTGCGACGAACATGGCATGAAGAGCTACCTCACCGTCAATACCATTATATACGACCATGACATTCCGCTGATGCGTACCATTGTAGATGCGGCAAAGGCGGCAGGCATCTCGGCAGTCATTGCCGCTGATGTGGCAGTGATGAGTTATGCCCGGCAGATAGGGCAGGAGGTACACCTCAGCACACAGCTCAACATCAGCAACGTGGAAGCCCTGCGCTTCTATGCGCAGTTTGCCGATGTGGTGGTGCTGGCGCGTGAGTTGAATCTGGAGCAAGTGGCAGAAATCTACCGCCATATCCGTGAGGAGAATATCTGTGGACCCAGCGGAGAGCAGATACGTATAGAGATGTTCTGCCACGGTGCCCTTTGCATGGCAGTCAGCGGAAAGTGTTATCTCTCATTGCATGAGATGAACCACTCTGCCAACCGTGGTGCTTGCATGCAGGTATGCCGCCGTAGTTATACGGTGCGCGACAAGGAGACGGATGTGGAATTGGAGGTGGACAACCAATACATCATGTCCCCCAAAGACTTAAAAACTATCCACTTCATGAACAAGATGCTGGATGCAGGTGTTCGTGTTTTCAAAATAGAAGGACGTGCCCGCGGACCCGAGTACGTGCGCACGGTAGTGGAGTGTTACAAAGAAGCCATCCGTTCCTATCTGGACGATACATTCACCGATGAGAAAATTGCCCGGTGGGACGAACGTTTGAAGACGGTCTTCAATCGTGGTTTCTGGGACGGCTACTACCTGGGACAACGCTTGGGCGAATGGACCAAGAACTACGGCTCTGCCGCTACGGAACGTAAAATCTATGTGGGTAAGGGCATCCGCTACTTCTCAAACATCGGTGTGGCAGAGTTCCTGGTAGAAGCAGCCGAAGTGAGCGTAGGCGACAAGTTGCTGATTACGGGTCCCACAACGGGTGCCGAATTCGTCACTTTGGACGAGGCACGCGTCGATTTGAAACCCGTGCAGACTGTAAAGAAAGGCCAGCATTTCTCGATGAAATCGGTGAAAATACGTCCCAGTGACAAACTCTACAAGCTGGTCAGCGTAGAGGAA
>OLFC01000235.1_pt1 | contig 8237 bp, 6 predicted proteins | sample 1608431 | NCBI WGS metagenome assembly OLFC01 (sample SAMN02674795, study PRJEB24791) | human gut metagenome, SKBSTL041 | isolation source: stool | host: Homo sapiens | place: USA | reverse complement strand
GTTTGCCTGAAAGAAGTTCTGCACAGATACATTTCCATCAAACAACTTGGTCATCCGAATCAATTCACGGGAAACACGGAAGTCGATTCCTTTGTATTCCTGCGGTGAAAGATAGGTGTCGAAAACGTTAGTAAATCCGACACCATACATGGTGGCACGTGTTACATACCGATGGGCTTGCAGACTGTCGATCTGCGCTTGTAATCTTGTGCAAAGGGCGAACAGGATGCAACCTGTCAGCCCCAGGTATATTAGTTTTTTCTTCATCAGAATAATTTCATCTGCCCGGTGATTTCATCAATAATATCGCCTTCGCTCTTGCCGCTGTCCGGATCCAGATTTTCCGGCTCCTCTTCAGGAACTTCCTGTTGTTCTTGTGAGGGTTCGGGGAAGCGAGTTGGTTCAAGCTCATTGATCGTCTCCACTGCATAGGTAGTAATACGTTTTCCCTTGGCTTTGAAACCTTTGACAGCAATGAATTCATCCGCATCGATATTCAACGGATCACGGAAATTGTCGTGTCCGCCAAATATGACTTCCAGACGAGGATAGTACTCGTCGGTCAGCAGGATCAGACGGTTGTTCTTATTTTCTCCCAAGTAGTTCTGTTTACGGTTGGAGGCCTCAAAACAGAAACGTTTCAGATACGGATAATTCTGTTGGTCGGCATCGTAAAGCGCGGCAGTCCATATCTTGTTAGGATCAAACTTCTCCACGATGCTTACATTATCTTCATAGTGGTTGCTCAAGTCGAAGTTGGTAGTATAGAAATCACCGTTGTTCAGAACAATCAATATGCTGTCGTCGCTTTGGAATTCACCCAGATATTCACCTCGTCCGTCATAGTTGAGGCGGAGTATGTCACGGTCAAACCATACTTTACGTCCACCGAGCGTAGAACCTCCTTTTTGTTTCAGGGATATCTTATGTACCGGCAAGCGGGTAAGAATCACGCCTCGTGCCTGACGTCCCTTGATGCTGACCTCACTGAAGTCATGCTCGAAAATGATACGGCGTACACGCGGATTCGGTTTCAGTGTCACCTTGATGATTTCGGCTTCTCCATTCGGGTTGGCGCTGAAATAGGTAATCCGTGATTCGGGAGTTCCCTGTGTGACATCATATTCGCGGTCGCGAACTACAGAGGTCACGGCGAAACGTTTTACGTATGTCGTTCCTTCTTTTCCGTCGCGGTAGGCTACATTGTAGATCGTACGTTTATCGTTCTTCTTGAATACATTGACATAAAGAACGTTTTTGCCGACGAATTTCTTGTCGGCAACAGGAGTAACGATATACTTACCGTCGCGGAAGAAGATAATGACATCATCGATATCCGAACAACATGCAACGAACTCGTCTTTTTTCAAGGCTGTTCCGATAAATCCTTCTTCGCGGTTGATATAAAGTTTCTCGTTTGCTTCTACTACTTTGGCAGCTTCGATGGTGTCGAAGTTACGCAGTTCCGTACGGCGCGGGAAGTTCTTGCCGTATTTGTTTTTCAACATCTGATACCAGTTGACGGTATAATCTACGATGTGAGCCAGATGATTATCAATCTCGGCCACTTCTTCTTTCATCCTGGCAATCAGTTCATCCGCTTTGTCCGAGTTGAATTTCAGAATACGCCCCATTTTGATTTCCATCAGTTTGAGAATATCCTCTTTGGTTACTTCGCGGATAAACTTCGGGTAATAAGGCGTCAGGCGTTCGTCAATATGTGCACAAGCTGCGTCCATATCTTTGGATTGCTCGAACTCTTTGTCCTTATAGATGCGTTCTTCGATAAATATCTTTTCGAGCGAAGCAAAGTGCAACGCTTCCAGTATTTCGTTTTTCTTGATTTCCAGCTCCTGCTTTAGCAAATCCAGCGTGTTGTCTGCCGACTTTCTCAAGACTTTGCTGACAGTGAGGAAATGAGGTTTGCTGTCATCAATCACGCAGCAGTTGGGTGAGATGCTTACTTCGCAATCGGTGAATGCGTACAATGCATCGATTGTTTTGTCCGATGATGTACCTGGTGCCAGATGCACTAATATTTCTACGTTGGCAGCTGTGTTGTCATCTACCTTGCGAATTTTGATTTTTCCTTTATCAACAGCTTTCAGGATAGAGTCGATCACTGTTGAAGTGGTTTTCCCATAAGGGATCTCTGTGATTGCAAGCGTTTTGTTATCAATCTTGTTGATCTTGGCACGTACTTTCACTGCTCCGCCACGTTCTCCGTCGTTGTATTTGGCTACATCAATCGAGCCGCCTGTCTGGAAATCGGGATACAGTTGGAATTCTTCCCCACGCAGATAGCTGATGGAAGCATCACAAAGTTCGTTGAAGTTATGCGGCAATATCTTGGAAGAAAGTCCAACGGCGATACCTTCCACTCCCTGCGCCAGTAATAACGGGAATTTCACAGGAAGAGTGACTGGTTCCTTATTTCGTCCGTCGTATGACAATTTCCATTCGGTAGTTTTGGGATTGAAGACAACATCCAGCGCAAATTTGGATAAACGTGCCTCGATATAACGGGGAGCAGCCGCACCGTCTCCGGTGAGGATATTACCCCAGTTACCCTGACAGTCAATCAACAGGTCTTTCTGTCCCAACTGTACCAAGGCATCCCCGATAGAAGCATCCCCATGCGGGTGGAACTGCATGGTGTGTCCCACAATATTTGCCACTTTGTTATACCGCCCGTCGTCCAGACGTTTCATGGAATGTAGAATACGTCGTTGTACAGGCTTCAAACCGTCATTGATGTGGGGAACGGCACGTTCCAGAATCACATAAGAAGCATAGTCCAGAAACCAATTCTGGTACATGCCTGTTAACTGATGCTTTACGTTTTCGTCCCGCGCGTCCGCCGGTTTGTAGTCTGAATGTCCTTCCGTTATCTCGTTGATTTCGTCACTCATATATCAATCTTCGCTTTGCTTTAACAACAAATTTTCTTCTATCCATCAAAAAAAGGAGGATGTGCACGCAAAAATACGAAATAAATTCAATATGAGGACGAAAAGAACTCACGTTTTTTATGATGCTGACAGCTTCAGTAATCCTTTGTTTTCTTGTGTAAACTTCCCGAAGACTTGACAAAGCCCTTTTTATGTTGTATATTTGTAGTCGGCTATCCAGCTTTAATTAAAACCTGAACCAATGAAAAAAGAATTGTTTTTTGCTGCATCTGATAGGAAGTATATGCCTTTAATTTGGTATGATATACTGACAATATAAAGAACGGAAGTCTGAGAAAACAGACTCTGTGAGACTCATTTATCATTGATGGGCTGCGAACTCTTAGCGGGTTTGCAGCCTTTTTTGTTGCATAAAATTAAAGATTAATCTTTGAAAAGGGGAATTTGAGTTTATAATAAACTGGGGGGACGTTTATAATAAACGATGCAGGAATTTATTAGAAACGTTTGTCTGGTTTATAAATAAAAGGTTGAAGTTTTTCATGGGAGCTTGGTCGGGGTGTTGCAGTATCTCTGCCACGGATGCACTTATATGGTGAAATATGATAACATAAACTCTGTTCGCTTTATGATACAAAGAAGGAGCGTGTGTCAGAGTCAATAGTAACAAAATTCTCCTCCTTCAGGAAGGAGGAGTCCCCGTAGGGGGAGGTGGTAGGTGAATACATAAACTATTGATATTCAATTGTACAGTACACCTACCACCCCGGCTTTCAGTCACCCTTCCTTCCCGAAGGAGGGGAGTTTAGTTACTTTTGACATACCCTCCAACAAAACTATAACCTAATGAAAAAACGAGGAAGAGAAGGGCGGGGTTATACCCGTATTTCCCAACCTTTTTCGTATTCTCTGCCCCAGAGCTTGTTAGCTTCCAGATCATTCAGAATACGTCCGCTCCCCGGATCAATATTTAAAGAATGACCTACACGTTGTGCGATATTGCCTAACTGTACTAACTGAGTACTGATGCAGGCATCTACAATGCCGGAATTCAGCTTACCACCTTTGCGGATGGCGTCAAACCAGTTTTCGAAATGATAAGCATCCAGCTTTTCCGATGGATTTAGCAAATTACCAGTTTCAAACTTCAAGTTACTTTTTACATCTTTGATTACTTTCCCTTGTAAGTCTGTTATTTTGTACTCATTGCCTCCACTGATGAAAAGGGTGCCTGTTTCTCCGTAGAAAGCGGTACCTACTCCGTATCCGTCTACCGGTGTGCTGTTGCAACTACGCCCTTCCCAAGAGCAGGATGCTTCGTCGCCGAACTGGAAAGTGATGAGTTGTGTATCCGGAGTTTGCCAGTCGTCTTGAAAGCGATAACGTCCTCCGACAGAATCTACCTTTGTCGGATAATCAACGCCCAGCCCCCAACGGAGGATATCAACGAAATGAGTTCCGTTATTCAATGCTTCACCGGTACCCCAGTTCCAGAACCAGTGCCAGTTATAATGGACATAATTGTCTTTAAAATTGGGCACCCGTGGTGCAGGGCCTTGCCATAAATCCCAGTCCAGATAGTCGGGTACAGGAACCACTTTTCCTGTGCCGATGGAAGGACGGTTGTTGACATACCAGGACTTGGCATATCTTACTTTCCCGATTGTTCCAGACTTAATCTCTTCTATTGCTTTGATAACGTTCGGCCACGAACGGCGCTGGTTGCCGACTTGGACAATCCGGTTATATTTAAGCGTCGCCCTGACTAACATTTCATTCTCTGCCGGATTGTGGCTGGTCGGTTTCTCCAGATAAACATGCTTTCCTGCTTGCATAGCCATAATGGCTGCTTTGGCATGCCAGTGGTCAGGCGTGGCAATGACTACCGCCTCAAAATCGTCCGATTCCAGCATTTTGCGGATATCTTTTTCTCCTTTGGGAGTGCGTCCGCTTATTTTATGAATATCTGCCTGACATCTTTCAAGTGCTCTTGAATCAACATCACAAAGGTAAGTAACTTCACAACCTTTCATCTTGGCAAATCCTTGTGCCAAGGCATTACCTCTGGAGTTTACACCAATGACTCCGATTCGTATTTTTTCGTTCGCACCCAGGATTTCCTGATAACTATTTGAACCGAAGCCGGGAATAATGCTTCCCAAGGAAAGGGCGGCCGTGCCTGCAACTGTTTTTTTGATAAAATCTCTTCTTGTTGTCATAGTGTTTATTTTTCCTCAAAGTTAAGCCGTTATTAACTGATATCAGACTTCTTTTCCGTCAATCAATCTTCAAAAAACGTAAAGCTGTTACTTCTTTTTTCGAAGGAGATGGCGTAACCCGATAATGAGTATACGCGGAATCCATAGTATGAAATAGATGAAAAAACTGATAACGAGCACATACCCCAGTTGAGTGAATATTTCAATCCACGGACGTGTATAGACAAGGATTGCAATAATATTGATTGCAAAAGAGAGAAGAAAGCATATCAGATAAATGTTTCTTTCCCTTTTAATTTTTTGGGAGGTGATGATGATATCTTTCATAATTTAAAATTTCATATATGGTATTTTATATTCGTCGGGGAAAAGGATATGTCGCTCTTCCTCCATTGCTTGATTGCCAAGCAGGCAAAGTACGGTGGAGCAATAGGCTTCTTCTACCACATTTTGTGCTTTTTCTCCAGTGATACATGATTGGCAGAAAGAAGAGAGAATGATATCGGAACCATCTTTGTCGGCTCCGATCATGCTCAGCCCGTTGTTGACGTTAATGTCTCCTTCAATAACAAAATGTGGCGTGTATTCCATTTTTGTTTCCGGTCTCCAACTGGGTCCGGCTGTCGGGATAGCAGCGAATACTTTATCCTTAACCTGTCCGATAAGTTGCCGGATGCCCGATGTTGAATGGTCCTCTTCCAGATAATAGATACCTTTTGCCATTTCCATAGTACCTTTGTGCCCGAGGATCTGGTCTTCCATACCGTTGAATTTATTGGAAATCAACGATTCGTAGGCAATCTTCGTTCCGTCGGAGTATCGGTAAGTCACATTTACGCTATCGTATACTTCACGACCGTCTTTCCAGTAGACAATGTCACCCATACCGATGATGCTTACCGGCATTCTTTTAGCTGCCCAGTTGCATACTTCCAGTTGGTGGCAGGCCAGTTCGGTCATTAATCCGCCTGAGCTTTCTTTGTACAATCGCCAGTTGATTTGATGTTCCAGTTCCGGTGAGGGGACGGGACGGCGCCAGTCTGCATTTCTGAACCAATGACAGCGCATTCCTACCACATCTCCGATGAGTCCGGAATGAATCATTTGCATTCCTTTGATATACTTCTCGTCATACATACGCTGCATGCAGAAGTAGAGAACCTGGTTGGTCGTTTGATAGGCATCATAAATAGCTTTGCATTCGTCTAAAGTCCGTGCCATGGCTTTTTCACAGAATACGTGTTTGCCGGCTGCCAGGGCATCCAGTACAATGGGAGCATGCCAGTTCAACGGAGTAGAGATAATTACGCCGTCAATATCTGCCGATTCCAAAAGCTTCCGGTAGTCAGTGTATGCTTTGGCACCCGGACATAACTCTACTGCTTGTTGGAGGTTAGGAGCATAATTGTCACAAACGGCAACAATCCGGGCATGGGGAATCTCTTTTAGATTGTGGATATGATACTGTCCCCTGGAACCAGTACCGATCAAAGCGATCCGGGCTTTCTCGTTGCGGATTTCTTTAAGTTTTTCGGGTGTGCAGGAAGACAGCCAGGGTGTGCTTGCCAGCAGTGCAGTTCCTCCTGCGATATATCCCAGACTTTTGATGAATTGTCTGAGATTCAAATCGACTCCTTTTTCTATTTTGTTTCTCATATTTTATAGAGTATATATAGTTCCTTTTATATGTTTGAAGTTCTCGTTGATCTGTTCCCGTTGTTGGTCGTCGGCAATCATCCAGACTGTACTGAGTATTTCTGCATCCAGCGGATTGTCTGATAAGATACTCGTAACTTTTTTTTGTTCGTTGTAGATTCCTGTAAGCGGATTTATAATATGTCCGGTGTACTGTTCCGTATTCCCGGAAGTGGACAACGTATTGTCAGTAAGGCAGAATTCGTCAAGAGTTTGTTGAGTGTAAGGATTCTGCAAACTGACTTTCCAGCAGTCTCCATAAGGATGGTGTCCTATTCCCATAATCGAACTGTTGCCAAAATCGACGAAAGCATTCTCTATATTTCCCCGCAAGAGGATTTCTTGAATCTTTTTTAAGGCGTATCCCTTCGCGAAACCTCCAAAATCAAGTGTTACGGAAAAGTTGCTAAAAGAGATATGGTGATTGCCGTGAATTTGTATTTGTGAGAAATCGTTTAATGTGATGTCGAAAAGATGAAGAGTCTTTTCATAATAATATTGGCATGACCGTAGGATATCTTCCAATTCCGCACTGACAGAAACTGAATCTTGTTGTGTATGGCTGTTTAGCTTTGATACTTCACTTGTGGCATCAAATCGATTCAACATCTTATCCAACCTTTCTAACTCGTCGGTAATATGTGCCCAAAGCATGTTTAGTAGGGGAAGGTTGGAGTGAATCATCAGGATATCAAGACGTGTCCCCATAACATGAGGAATGAATCCATGAAACATGGATTCATCTGCATAATATTTTATTTCACTTCTTAACACGTGTCTGCGGCCTTTCTTATTTCTCTTTCTTTGCCAGCTCTACAGCTGTAGTGGTGATATAATATTTAGATATTGTATTCTCGTTTTCCCATTCCGGCATATTTTTATCATGCAAATAGCCAAGGAATGCTTCTGCTACTTTACTGAAGTGAGCTTCATGTCCCAGTCTGTCCGCCTGTGGAATATCAATCAGATAAAGTCCTTCATTCATTTTTTTGACGGATAGGAACGGATAGGTCGCTTGCAGTTGTTTGATTGCCTTTTGCAACTGGCTCTCAAATTCAGAGTGATCAGAGTCTGCAGCTCTTTGGATGTAGAGTTGTTTCACAAAACCACTTTCTTTGTCCTGAATTGTTTTCAATGTAGCCTTACTTCCTTTCTTAAGGGAGGTAAAAGTGTCGCCACCATCACTTGGAGGAGTGTAATTCCAGATAACCTTCATACCTATATGAATCCCCTTTACTGTGTAATTTAGGCTACCATTCGCTAAAACTTCCAGCACATTATTATTGATATATTTGTTCAAGAAGGCGGGGAAGGTGTCAGCCTGCGTCGATTGCGAAAATTTCCGCTCTGGGATCTATATCCATTATCAGATGTACCGTAATTAATGCCCGACTCAATACAATACACGAAT
>OLFC01000216.1_pt1 | contig 8428 bp, 9 predicted proteins | sample 1608431 | NCBI WGS metagenome assembly OLFC01 (sample SAMN02674795, study PRJEB24791) | human gut metagenome, SKBSTL041 | isolation source: stool | host: Homo sapiens | place: USA | reverse complement strand
TGGCCTCCTCGATGTGGGTGCCGCCGATGACCAGACCGATGGAGGAGTAGCCGTGCTCGCCCATGTAGTCCTTGCCGAGGGCGTTCAGCTTGTCGCCCACGAGGTCGTAGACGTGGCGGCCATCGGCCAGCTTCTCATACTCGAAATCCTTTGCGCCGCCGTTGGAGGTGCGGCAGAGGACGAACATACCCTTGCCCTGCTTCTCGGCGTAGGGCAGATAGGGGCTGATGGAGTCCAGACCCATGTAGGGAGCCAGCGTGACGAAGTCGGCCTCGAAATCGCCGGTAAAGTGGCCCATGGCGTACATTTCGGCGGTCTTGGCGATGTCGCCGCGCTTGATGTCGGCGATGACCGGCACACCGGCCTCGCGGACGGCCTTCAGGGTGTCGGCATATGCCTTCAGGCCCTCGAGGCCCAGAGCCTCATAGTAAGCGATCTGCACCTTGTAGCAGCCGGCCACCGCCTTGGTGGCGTCGATGAGCTTCTTGTTGAAGCGGACGATGTTCTCGCCCTTGGAAAGGGTGCTGTCCACAAAATCTGCGGGCAGGTAACTGAAATCGGTGTCCAGACCCACGCAGACCGGGCCGCGTGCTTCAACTGCTTCGTAGAGCTTATCCATGTTCGTCATTTTGGGGTTCCTCCTGTTGTCTCTCTTTTATCGGTAAACGTATGGTGACTTACTCTTCTGCCTGATAGGTCAGCTGGCCGCCCTTGACGGTGGCGCAGACCCTGCCGTAGAGCTGTGCGCCGTCGAAGGGGCAGTTGTGGGACTTGGAGTGGAGCTTATCCTTGTCCACCGTATAGGGGGTGTCAAGATCCACCAGCACGAAGTCGGCGTCATAGCCCGGCTCCAGCTGTCCCTTGGCAAGGCCCAGGATCTCCGCCGGGCGGGTGCTCATCAGGTGGCTCAGCAGCTCGAGGGGCAGCCCCTCCTCTTTGCAGAGCTTGGTGTAGCAGACGCCGAAGGCCGTCTCGCTGCCCACCATGCCGGCCATGCCCTTGAGCTTATCTTCCTCGGAGTGGGGGGCGTGGTCGGTGGCGATGGCGTCCACCACGCCGCTGCGGATGCCGTCGATGAGGGCCTGCACATCGTCCGCCGTGCGGATGGGCGGGTTGACGCGGTAGTCGCAGGTGTCGTTGGTGAACCAGAGATGGTGAGGCGTCACCTCGCAGGTGACAGGCGCGCCCCGCAGCTTTGCCATCTGGATGGCCTCGATGGCTCCCCGGGTGGAGACGTGGCACATATGCAGCCGGGTCTGATAGTATTCGCTCAGCCAGCAGTTGCGCACCGTCTCGATGTCCTCGGCCAGACGGTAATCCCACGGGCTGATCTCCATATCCTCGGCGTGGCTCATCACGGTGATGTCGCGCTGGGTGCAGATGGCGAAGGCCCGGGCCATGGTGGCGTTGTCCTGCACGCCGTGGCCGTCCTCGGTGATGAAGCGGACCGATGCGGGCAGGGTCTTGAGGTGGTCGATGGTCTTGCCGTCGAAGTTCTCGGTGATGGAGACGGTCTGGTTCACATCGCACAGGCCCACCTCTGCGGCCTTCTGCTCCACCATCGCAGCCTGTGCAGCGGAAGAGCAGACGGGCTTGGTGTTGGGCATCAGGTTCACGAAGGTGTAACCGCCTGCGGCTGCGGCCCGGCTGCCCGTCTCGATGTCTTCCTTATATTCAAAGCCCGGGGTACGCCAGTGGCAGTGCAGATCCACAAAGGCGGGCAGCACGGTCAGCCCCCCGGCGTCCAGCACCGTCTCGTCCTCTCCGGCCAGCGCGGCCAGTCCCTGACCGACGGCGGCGATCTTTCCGTCCTTTGCATACAGCTCCACCGGCCGGCCCTCGGCGTTGACAGCGTTGATGAGCAGCATAAGATTACCTCCCTGTCTGTGTTTGTCTGGTTTCATCGTCCGGGTGTGTCGGCCCTCAGAAGGGCAAAAAAAAACTTTTCCCCGCAAAGGGAAAAGTCAACACGCTAGAAAAGGAAACACCGGAGCCACAGCAAAAACGGCTGCAAACTGATTCTTCCGCTTTGCACGCATCATCTTAGCCTTCATGCTCCCGTCTCCTTTTCTGTTCCGTTCTTTTCGATATATTTTAGCATAGAAACGCGAAATGTGTCAATGCCTTCGGCCTCTTTTCTGTGTGAAAAGGTTTGACGCTGCAAGCGGCGATTTTTAGCTACTCTACCGAAAAATCCCGTCTCTCCCCTGTCGTCAAAGGTCCTGTGCAAAAAATCCTCATTTTCGCTCTCATATCCTACCATTTCACTGTACATTAAAGTTTCGTTGTGCTATTATAGTGTCTATCAGAGAGGGGCCGCCATTGCGGGCGGCAAAAATGGAGGTTTTCTGTTATGGGGCTTTTAGAGGACGCGCGGAACATCCAGCGCAAGGACCCCGCAGCACGCACCGTGCTGGAGGTCATACTGCTTTACCCGGGCTTTCACATTCTGGTCTACCACCGCGTCGCGCACTGGCTGTTCGAGCACAAGCACTTCTTCCTCGCCCGCTGGGTCAGCCAGCGGGGCCGGCATAAGACCGACATCGAGATCCACCCCGGCGCAAAGATCGGCAAGTGCCTGTTCATCGACCACGGCATGGGCATCGTCTTCGGCGAGACGGCAGAGATCGGCGACAACTGCACCATCTACCACGGCGTGACCCTCGGCGGCACCGGCAAGGACACCGGCAAGCGCCATCCCACTTTGGGCAACAATGTCCTCATCGGCGCGGGCACCAAGGTCCTCGGCCCGGTGTATATCGGCGACAACGCCCGCATCGGCGCGGGCAGCGTGGTGCTCAAAAACCTGCCCGCCAACTGCACCGCCGTGGGCGTGCCTGCCGAGGTGGTGCGCATCAACAACAAGGCCGTCAACCCGGCCGACGACCTCGACCAGCAGGACCTGCCGGACGTCATGGCCCAGCGCCTTCTGGACCTCGACCGCCGCATCGGCCAGCTGGAAAAAGCCGCGCAGGGCGACATCCCCCCCACGGCCCAGCAGGTGGCCGCACGCCAGCGGACATCACTCCGGACATAACGAAAGCGGAAGCTCTCCCTCGGGAAAGCTTCCGCTTTTTGCTTTATCGGATCAGCTCTTTGACCTTTTCCACCGCCGCTGTCACCAGCTGGCCGATGGGCTGGTCGGGCACCCCCACCACGATGTTGTCGCAGTGGTTGATGGGGATGAGCACCCGAGTCGCATCGCTCTGACAGACTGCCGCCGCCATCGCCGGGGTGATCTCACCCAGCAGCGAATCCGCGATGACGATGCCGATGGGGCCTACGATGACGTCCGCCCGGCGGCAGTTGACCACCACGGCGTTCTCGCCGGTGGCGGCGCGCGGTGCACCCGCCCGGAGCATGGCCGAGGCCGCAAGACTGTTGGTGCCCACAGCGGTCAGCTCCGCGTCCGGGCATCCGGCTGCGAGGGCTGCGACCAGCTGACGGCCCAGTCCGCCGCCCTGCCCGTCAATGACCAGCACCCGGCTCAAAAGTCGATCTCCTCCAGACGCAGCAGCGCGATGATGTAGATCTTGAGGGCCTCCAGCAGCTTGTCGATGGGAGCGGCCTCGTTCGCGCCGTGCATCGGGCCGCCGAACTCGGGCAGCACCATGTCGCTGTGCTCCGGGCCGAAGCTGACGGCATAGGGGAAGTGGCGGGCATAGGTGCCGCCGCCCATGGTGAAGGGGGTGGCGTTCTCGCCGGTGACTTCGTTGTAGGTGTCGATGCAGGCCTTGATGGCGGGGGTGTCCGCCTCGATGTAGAAGGGCTTTGCGCTGCCCACATCGGTCAGCTCTGCGCCGGTGCCGATGGCGGCACGGATCTTTGCGGCGATGGCGTCGCCGTCGGTGCAGGTGGGATAGCGGCTGTCCATGGTCTGGATCATCCGGCCATCCACCATCGACATCTTGCCGCCGATGATGGTCAGCGGGCCGAAGGGGCCGTCGGCACAGTCGATGCCCAGGCCCGCACCGGCGGTGGAGTCGTGCAGCTTCTTGACGGCTTCCAGATAGGCGCGCTCGGCGTCGTTGCACAGGCCGTTGTCCAGCAGGTAGTTCACCACCAGACCGATGGCGTTGACGGTGCCCTCCGGCATGGCAGCATGGCCGGACTTGCCCCAGCCGCGGATGCGGACGCCCTCGCCTTCCGGCTCGAGGGTGATGTTGGGGGCGTTGCGCAGCTTGGTGATGTCGGTGGTCACGAGGGCGCTGGCGCGGTCCGGCACAGCGTTGGTGGCGACGCCGCCCTCAAAGTCCTTGATGACGCCGTTGCAGACCGGGCTGACCAGCTTGCCGTCGAAGTGGCCCTTCTCGCCGTTGCAGACCGGGAACTCAGCGTCCGGGGTAAAGCAGAACACCGGGGCCGGGTAGTTGGCGAGGTAGTAGTCCACATCGTGCATATGGGTCTCCTCGTTGTCGCCCACGAGGGCACGGATGGGGTAGCGCAGGGAGACGCCCTCCTCCTTGAGGAACTTCAGGGCATACAGGGTAGCCACCATCGGGCCTTTGTCGTCCGCCACGCCGCGGCCGATCATCCAGCCGTCGCGGATCTCCATCTGGAAGGGATCCTGCGTCCAGCCGTTGCCCTCGGGCACCACGTCCACATGGCAGATGGTCGCCAGATACTTCTCGGCGTCTGCACCGGCCAGCTCGGCGTAACCGATGTGGCCCTCGCAGTTGCGGGTGGCAAGGCCCATCCCTGCAGCCAGCTCCAGCGTCTTGTCCAGAGCGGCCCGGGGGCCTGCGCCGTAGGGTGCCCCCTCTTCCGGGGTGCCCTCCACGCTGTTGATGGACACCAGTGCAGCAATATCCTTCAGGAGCTGCTCTTTGTTCGCCGCGATGAACGCGTCGATCTTCTGATTCAAGGCCTCTTGCATCTTTGATTCGTCCTTTCTTTGCCTTTGTTCAAGACACACTGCTGTTATTCTAGCACACTTTGCAGCGGAAAACCAGCCCTCTCCGGCCCATGCAGCGCGAAAGATCTTCCGGTTCACACCGCAAACAGCCCGCTCAGCGCACCCAGAAGGCCCGCGCTGGCCAGACCCATGATGATGCCGGCCAGCAGAACGCCGCCCATGCAGGCGACAAGCACGTCCTTGAATTTCATGTCGAGGATGGAGGCGGCCAGCGTGCCCGTCCATGCGCCGGTGCCCGGCAGCGGGATGCCCACAAAGAGCAGCAGCGCGGCCACAAGGCCCCGACCAGCCTTGGCCTCCAGCGCGCGGCCTCCCTTTTCACCCTTGACGATGCAGAAGTGGCAGAAGGGGCCGATGAGGGGCTTGTGATAGCCCCAGATAAGGAGCTTCCGGGCGAACAGATAAATGAACGGCACCGGCAGCATATTGCCTACCACGCAGACCAGATAGGTGGGCAGGATGGGCAGGCCCATCCCGATGCCCACCGGGATGGCACCGCGCAGCTCCACGAGGGGCAGCATCGAGATGAAGAAAACGATAAGATAGCTTTTGAGCATAGAGCCCTCCTTACAGGTCAATGTCCAGCTCCACCGGGCAGTGGTCAGAGCCAAACACCTCGTTGTGGATCTCGGCGGCTTTTATTTTGTCCGCGATGCGGTCCGAGACGAGAAAATAGTCGATGCGCCAGCCTGCATTCTTCTCCCGGGCGTGGAAGCGGTAGCTCCACCAGCTGTATTTCACCTCGTCCGGGTGGATGGCGCGGAAGCTGTCGGTGAAGCCCGCCGCCAGCAGCTCGGTCATCTTGGCCCGCTCCTGATCGGTGAAGCCTGCGCTCATGCGGTTGGTCTTGGCGTTCTTGATGTCGATCTCCTGATGGGCCACATTCAGGTCGCCGCAGAGGATGACCGGCTTTTTGGCGTCCAGACCCAGCAGGTAGGCCCGGAAGTCATCTTCCCACGTCATCCGGTAATCCAGCCGCTTGAGGCCGTCCTGACTGTTGGGCGTATAGCAGTTGACGAGGTAGAAGCCGGGATATTCCAGCGTCAGCACGCGGCCCTCGTGGTCGTGCTCCTCCCTGCCGATGCCGGTGGTGACGCGCAGGGGCGGGGTCTTGCACCAGCAGGCCGTGCCGGAGTAGCCCTTTTTCTCCGCCGAGTAGGTATATTCTGTGTAGCCTTCCGGGGCAAAATCAGCCTGCCCGGGCTGCATCTTCGTTTCCTGCACCGAGAACACGTCCGCGTCCAATGCGGCGAAGCTCGCGGCAAAATCGTGGGTCAGACAGGCGCGCAGCCCGTTCACGTTCCAGCTGATGAGTTTCATCTGATGTTCCTTTCTGTTGTCAGGCCTTGTATTTTTCTTTCCAGACACCGCTGCGGAAGCGGGTCACGAAGCAGGTCACGCGGCAGACCCAGTCCACCACCATGGCGATCCAGACGCCGATGGCTCCCATGCCCATCCGCACGCCGATGATGTAGCTGAAGCCGATCCGCCAGCAGGCCATACTGGCGATGGAGACGACCATCGTGAACTTCACGTCGTTGGCGGCGCGCAGGGCGTTGGGCAGCACGAAGGAGAGCGGCCAGAGCAGCATCGCAAAGCCCGCGTGGATGCAGGCCAGAATGATGGAAAGCTCCATCGTCTCACCAGACAGCTCATAGATGCCCACCAGAGGCCGGACAAAGAGCAGGATGAGTCCGTTCAGGATGCCCATGACGAGGTAGGCCCAGCCCAGCAGCTTTTTTGTGTAGTAGACTGCCTGCTCGTTGTCGCCTGCGCCGACGCACCGGCCTACGACCGTTATCATCGCAAGGCTGATGGCCTTGCCCGGGATGCAGCCCACACCGTCGAGGTTGTTGGCGACGGCGTTGGCGGCGATCTGGACGGTGCCGAAGGTGGAGATCATGCTGACCACGACGATGCGGCCCGCCTCAAACAGGCTGTTCTCAAACGCCGAGGGCACGCCGATGCCGAGGATGCGTTTTGCCATGCCGGTGTCGAGGCGGACGGTCTTGGGCACCGTGAGGGCGTGGCCCTTCTGGTAGCAGCGACCCAGAATGAGCGCCGCCGCAATGACACGGGAAACGACGCTGGGCCATGCCACGCCATCGACGCCCATCTTGAAGCCGAAGATGCAGACCGCATTGCCCACGATGTTGATGATGTTCATCAGGATGCTGATCTGCATCGAGATCTTGGAGTTGCCCATGCTGCGGAAAAGGGCCGCGCCCGCGTTGTACAGCGCGAGGAAGGGGTAGCTCAGGGCCGTTATTTTAAGGTACAGGACACCAGCGTCCAGCACGTCCGTGTCGATGGAGCCGTAGCAGGCGCTGATCATGGGCCGGGCAAAGAGGATGCAGAGCACCGCCACCGCTGTGCCCAGAATGGCGCTCAGCAGGATGAGCTGGCCTGCGCTGGCGTCAGCCTTTTTCTGCTCCCTTGCGCCCAGATACTGGCTCACCACCACTGCGCCGCCGGTGGCCAGCGCTGCGAACAGCACGATGATGAGGTTGTTTATCATATCCACAAGGCTGACGCCCGAGATGGCCGCCTCGCCGCAGCGGGAGACCATCATGGTGTCGGCCATGCCGACGGTCACGGCAAGGAACTGCTCGATGAGCAGCGGCCCCGCCAGCCGCAGCAGGTCTTTCTGGGAAAACAGCGGTTCCCGCCCGCTAAAAAGGGGCTTTGAGCCGCCGTTCGATTCGTCTTTTACCATCTATATTCTCCTTTGGTCATCCGCAATATCACATCCGATGCGCTTCTTGGCGCAGACTTCTCATTTTACGTTATCATCTTAGCACAGCCCGTCCAGCCGTGCAAGAGCCGAAGAGCGGCTTATGAGAATTTATGGTGTTCCGCTTTGGAACATCCCGCTTCGTCAAATTGCCAGTGAAGTGCCATCAGGATTTGTGCGTTGTGCCAAAAGTACAACATCCAGCCCATTTTGTGGATTTTTTTCGGAAAAAGCCTTGCAATTTCTCTGCAATCGTGTTATTGTTGTATCCAACAATGGCAGGATGTTGGATACATACCTCCCGCTGCCCTTGTTTTTCTTTCTGTTTTCACCTTCTTATTTTTGCTATTTTCTTCATTTACCTTCTTATCATTTACCCTGCTTGCCCGAAAGGGCAAAAAAGCGATGGCCCATCTGCACTGGGTCATCGCTTTTCTTTTATTTACTCTGCCGTCAGCCGGGCGAACGCCTGCCGGACGTCGCCGGAAAAGTAGAGGGTGCCGAGGGCACAGACCGGGCCGTCCCCGCCCAGCTCTACGGCGCGGGCGACCCCGGCGGGGATGTCCGCAGCCGCTTCCGCCCTGCCGCCCCGGGCGCGGATGTGCTCAGCCAATGTCTCGGCAGGCATGGCCCGGGGGGTGTGGGCCGCGACGGTGACGAACTGCTCTGCCAGCGGCAGCAGCAGCGCCAGCATCTCGTCCACATCCTTGTCGGCCATGATGCTGAGCAGGAAGACGAACTTCTGCCCCGGGAAGCGGTCCCGAAGGCTTTGGACGGTA
>OLFC01000194.1_pt1 | contig 8809 bp, 7 predicted proteins | sample 1608431 | NCBI WGS metagenome assembly OLFC01 (sample SAMN02674795, study PRJEB24791) | human gut metagenome, SKBSTL041 | isolation source: stool | host: Homo sapiens | place: USA | reverse complement strand
CATATGTTTTCTCCACTATATTTTATAATTTTATAAATTATTTTATTTATATTTAAAATTATATAGAGGATGAACATAAAATGCAACTATTTTAGATTTCTTTAAACAATTTTAGTTATGTTGAACAATATTGTGCATTTGTTTTTGTGGAAAAACCTGTATTTAACATTTCTCACTTTATGTAATATTGTTTATTAGGATTCTAATAATTGAAAGAATCACTTCATTATCTTCTGATGTCCGACCATTTCCTGTTTCAGAAGAAAATGGGCGTGTGATATAAAAAACGGGAGGCTTTTGCCTCCCGTCATGTGTTTTTCTATAAAACAGCCTGCAAAATCAGTGACATAATCACAATGACCGCACATACCACACCGCTTATCCGCATCTTTCTGCTGACATCTTTTTTCTCACTTATCCGTTTGAGCCATCCCGTTGTATACAGTATGTTTGCAATAAGCGTGCCAAGCGTCCACGCATACAGATCCCGCTTCACACTTTCCCAAAACGGAGACACTGCCAGTCCACCTGTGTCCATGACCATTGCAATCAGTATTGTGATCACACCGGTAATTCCTATGATCCGTACCCGTTTTAAGAGCCTTGCGTTGTTTGTCTCTGTATAATCCGTTACTTTGATTACGGTTTCCTTTAATTCCTCATTCATCTGCTCGCTTTTCCTTTCTCCATCAATGATTTCCCGGATATCAACTTCATAAAAATCTGCAAGTTCCAAAAGCATGCTGATATCGGGCATATTGCTTCCCGTCTCCCAGCGTGACACCGTGCGGCTTGTGATCTGAAATTTTTCCGCAAGCTGCTCCTGCGTCAGCTTCTTTTCATTGCGCAGTTGTTTTAAAAAGTAACCTGTCTTTTTCTGATCCATAATGAAATCTCCTCTTGCTTTCCATCCATGTAAATCTGCTCCTCCTTTCGCAGATTACAATACCTGTTTTTTCCGGCAAAAACCACGACATAAAGCGAGAACTGCCGTATTTTCTGCACCGGACATGAAATGTCTGCCCGGAATGGTTTCCCATATCCACCTTCCCTCAATGACAACGGATTCTGGCTGACTTTTTTAATTCCTTTTAACACCTGTATCTGAGCTGAATGGTCAAGTTTTTTCATATCCTTTTCCGCTTCCTCTAAAAACTCAATACTCCATATCATTCGATATCTGCATCCTCCGCTTCCAAAAGTTCTGCTTCACCGATGCCCAAATGTTTCATCACTGAATCATATGAAACGTTCTCTTTATTCCCGTTATCATCCAAACGTTTATTTGCTTCCAACAAAAGAAAATAATCTTCCTCAATCTCCGTTAATCTTGTATACTCTTCGGGTGACAGAATAATTGCAGAAGGCTGGTTATTTTTTAAAACAATCAGTTCTTTTTCGGAACGAAGTCTATCAAATATCTTTGCAGCCTGCCCTTTGTTAAATTGTGAAATTGGAACAAGACTCTGTAAAAAATCAGATGCAATTGCCATAACAGACACCTCCATTGTTTAATTTCACTTATATTATATGCAGGAACAAGCCAAGAATCAATATAAAAATTGTATTATTTTCTTTATAATTTTCATTATTATTTATTGTTCTTATTTCATGTTCACAGGACAATACACGGTATATGTATATGTATACGTTCCATCCTCATTTTTCACAGTAGAATCTCCATTGGGCGGTTCACTTTTTCTTGCCCTGTGACACAAATTTGCATATACTTATTTTATCAAATAACATCAGGAGAAACCCATGATCTATTTAAAAAATCCCCTGTGCCTTGGCATGGAAGAATCAGAATATGAAGAAATGCTCTCTCTGGGCGGTATGCGCCAGAAACATTTTGAAAAAAATGAAGTGATTTTGTCTGCCGGATGCACCACGCACGAGATCGGGCTGGTGCTGTCCGGAAGCGTTAATATTGAAAATCTCGACCTGTGGGGCAGCAAAAGCATTTTGAGCAACATCGGTGCCGGACAGGTTTTCGGGGAAACTTATGCATTTTCCCGCGAAACACTGATGGTCGATGCGGTTGCTGCCCACCAGACCGATATTCTATTCTGGAATCTGGATATTCTCGTCCACACGCCGCATCCCGCAAGCACCTGGCAGCCAAAATTTATCCGGAATCTGCTACAGATCTCCCTGCGCAAAAATCTCGCGCTCTCCCAGCGGATTTTCTGTACAACCCCGAAAACGATCCGTGGGCGGCTGCTTGTCTATCTGTCAAACCAGGCGGCAAAAGCCGGCAGCAATTATTTTGAGATTCCGTTTGACCGGCAGGGGCTGGCGGACTATCTGAATGTCGACCGCAGTGCGCTTTCCAAAGAGCTTGGCAAAATGCGGGACGAAGGAATTCTGACCACCCGGAAAAATGCGTTTACCCTGTACGGATTGTCTCATGAGCCGCTCCTTTATGTTTCATTTTCAAAGGCCTTTCACTAATAATACAAACGAAAAATCGGAAAGGTTACAAAAAAAAGGAACCCTGTCCGGATATCTTTCCGGACAGGATTCCTTTTTATTATGTTCTCCTACTCTGCCAGCTTAAACCTGCCAACCAGATTTTTCAGTCCTTCCGACTGTGCGGAAAGCTCCTGACTTGTCGCAGAAGTTTCTTCTGCAGCTGCGGAGTTGCTCTGTACGACACTGGAAATCTGCTCGATTCCCTGCTCGATCTGCTTTAACATATTTGCCTGCTCGGTAGAACTCTCGCTGGCGCCCTTTACCGCATTCGCAAAATCATTCATGGATTCAAGAATCTTATTTAATGCAGCAACCGTCTTTTCTGTAATCTGGTTTCCGTTTTCAATTTCCTGCAGAGATTTTTCAATCAGATCGCGAGTATTGACTGCCGCCTGTGCACTGTCACCCGCCAGTTTTCCGATCTGATCTGCCACAACCGCAAAACCTTTTCCGGCTTCCCCGGCACGTGCTGCCTCAATGGAAGCATTCAGGGACAACAGGTTGGTCTGACTTGCAATCTCCTCGATGGAACCGATGATGTTTTGGATTTCCTGTGAGGTACTGCTGATCCGCTCCATGGCATTGGTCAATGCCTGTAATTCTTCTCTGCTTTGATCTGCCTGTTCTACGGCAGTGCGTACCATCTGGTAAGCCCCGGAAGCGCTCTCTGCGCTGGATTCTGCAATTCCGCTGACACTCTCTACCGTTGCTGTCAGTTCTTCTACTGCACCTGCCTGATCGGTGGCACCTTCTGCCAAAGCCTGTGCCCCGCCTGCCAGCTGCCCGGAACCGGATGCAACCTGCTCAGATGCTTCATTAATCTGTGTCATGGTATCACTCAGTTCATGTTTTAATTTGCTCATGGACTCATACTGCTGTTTGAAATTTCCAATATAAATCTGTGGATTATTACTGGATACATTGAAATTTCCTTCTGCCATTTCTCCCAGAAGATAACTGGTATCCTGCACAATCACCTCCAGAGTTTTGCATGCCTGCCGGAAATTACCGGCAAGTTTTCCGAGTTCGTCTGGAGATTCATAATTTATTTCCACATCAAGCTGTCCTGCTTTCAGTTTCTCAGCTGCACTTTCCAGTTCCTGAATCGGCTTTAGCATAATTCCGGTAATGGTGGTCCGGATGACAGTGGAGAAAGCCACTGCTCCTGTTCCTATGAGAATCATCAGAATAATGCTCACAATTCCCGTTACCCTGGCAGATGTATACTGACTCTTTGCCTCTGCGGATGCCACTTTTCCGATATCAACCAATATATCCTGAAGTTTCTCTGTTGCATCATTATAATCGGAATTAAACAGTGCCAGAGCTTCGTCATTTTTATTCTGCTGCGCCAGTTCCATGAGCGCTACCCGCTGTTTTTTCAGTTCTTCTATCGCATCTTTTAATTCCGCAACTTCCTTTTTATCATGAAAAGACTTCTCCATTGTGGTAACATTTTTTCCAACCTGATCTGCATACTGCTGTGCCGAATTAAGATAACTCTGTGTGGAAGCTGTATCATCGGTTGTCATCGACCACAAAATATATTTTCCCACAAGCTGTATATCTTTACGGATTTCCATCTGCAATGTGCTGTTTGCATATGCTTCCCTGTAAAACTTATAAGTATCCACATTCATCATTACAATGGAAACAAGCGAAACAACCATAGCAACAGCAAACGTTACAATGACTGTAGTAAATGCATACTTCAACTTCATTCCTACCTTCAGTTTTCGGTAAAACTCTTCCATTTTTTTTCGTCCTTCCATTTTCTCTGTTTCTTTCTTTATTCCGCTTTAAAATACTATTTTTATCATACGCCTTTTTTCCTCCCACTGCAATGTTTCTGTCGAAAATATGCGAATTTTATCTTTTTCCACACTCAGAAATTCCCCCCTGGTTTGTCCCCTTTGCATTCCAATAAAATGATGGTACAATGATGACATAGCACAAAACATCTGTTTTACATATATTGTTGGAAATGGAAATGAAATGGAAAAAGCACAGATTCGAATAATCCGAAGCAAAAGAAAAACCGTTGCACTGGAAATCCGTCCGGATTTATCGGTTCTGGTAAGGGCACCTTACTGGATGGCAGACTGGCAGATCCGTAAATTTGTCGATGAAAAATCAGACTGGCTGTATGCCCATCTCCGGGAAATGGAACAAAAACAAAAATTGGAAGCTGCACGCCCGAAAGCCGCACCTTTAAATCCCGAGGAATTGCAGGTGCTTGCAGATGAAGCACTGCGCGTAATTCCGGAACGGGTACAGTTTTATGCCCCGGTTGTCGGCGTGACCTATGGCAGGATCACCATACGAAACCAGCGTACACGCTGGGGAAGCTGCAGTGCAAAGGGCAATCTTAACTTTAACTGCCTGCTGATGAAAGCACCGCCGGAAGTGCTGGATTACGTGGTTGTCCATGAGCTGTGCCACCGGCTGGAGATGAACCATTCACCACGCTTCTGGGCACAGGTGGAGCGTGTGCTTCCAGACTATAAGGTTTCCCGCAAATGGTTACGGGAACATGGCAATGAGCTTATGGATTTAAACCCATAAGAAGGAGATACCGGTATTCCTGCATCTCCTTCCTGCTTTCATGTTATTTTTTACATGTAATATCGTTCTGTTCTCAATTACTTTCTATTGTATAAGTCCCCTCTTCAAAATTTACATGCAATTCGGCATATGCCTCGTCATATTCCCAGCGGATTTCCAGAGAACTCTCCTCTCCGGAGATTGTCACCTCTGCACCTTCCGAAAATGCCTTATGGGTATTCCTCATACGGATTAGCGCAAGCTGTTTTTGAACCACATCTTTTTTCAGTCCTTCCGCGATCTGATCAACGGAAAGATTTGTCCGGTTGATTTCCTTATGTCCGGATTCCCCTGCACGCTGCACCGCTTCATGGTCATTTTTTCCGGCAAACAGATCCAGATACCAGATCTGCGGTTTGCCCGGCATAAACATCTGGATGGCCCGCGCCAGAAGCATTTTTTCATCCGACTCTCCCAATGCACTGTAGTACGTGGCATTTACCTGATAATACAGATTCTTTTGTCCATGTAAATTTTTGACCATGCCTCCGCGGGATACAATCCGGTCAATTAACGACTGGATCTCCTCTTTTGGAAGCAGTCCCTTTAAATCCAGAAGCGGGATGCCATCGTGACAGCCAAGCATGTTGACCGTGGAGATCTTCTTTTCCACAATTTCCTTCGCCCATGCCGCAAGGTATGTTCCGCGCCTGTTCTCAATCGCATCAATGACCAGTCCCGGCAGGAAAAAATCGTAAGTCGCATAGCCTTTTTCTGCAAGCGTCTGGTATATTTTTTCGTCATACGCTGCGTGGATTTCCGGCAAAAGCGTAAGTCCCAAAGGTTCTGCCAGCGCATGAATCTTCTGTAAAAGTTCCCATGTCTCCGGATCATTGAGGAAGTTTTTCTTTCCCGGTGTCTTCGGCGCATAGGCAAAGGCATCCAGCCGCACGATCGCCGCTCCGTAAGAAGCTATTTTCTCCAATGTTTCACGATAAAACTCCCACACCTTTGGCGACTGGATGTTTACATCCATCTGTCCAAGATAGTGTCTGCCATGCACTTCCTGATAAAAGGTATTCCAGTACGGCACCTTTTTTCCATCCGGAAATTCCACCATCAGGATCGGCAGCCCGGGTTTGCGGAAAAACATCTGCTTCAGGCAGCTTTCATCCGGCTGGATATAGCCTTCCTCCGTCATGGTTCCATGCCCTTCCCAGAAGCGGTTCCAGTCGATGAAAAAATCGCGGTACGCAGAAGCCTCCCCTTTTTCCACAAGATCCTGAAACTGTGGGGACTGTGCGGAAGCATGGTTTAAAATAAAATCCAGTTTCAGGTCAATCCCCATATTCTTTAACTGGTCAAGGTCTTCCCGGTTGGCAAGCTGCTCATTCAGGTCATAGTCGATCACGGAAAATCCCCGGTCGAGATCGGAATGGTACAGACTCGGCAGAATGTAAAAGGAAGAAAATACATCCTGCATTGCCTCAGTTTTTAGCAATGTTACAATATCTCCCAGATTTCCTCCAAGGCTGTCGGGATATGCATTGAGCATCGGTTTATGGTTCATAAACTCTTCCGTCCTTTCCCACGATTAATCCTGCATTTTTGCGCTGCACTTCAAGTTTTTCCTGTTCCAGTTCTACCACGCGGCAGATAAACGGGCTTGCGGCATTCTCATCGCGGTTTCTGCGGATGCGCCGCTCCTTTGTCTCCTCCGGGGAACTTTCCAGAAAGACGGATAGATCCACACCATGTAAATCGTCACTGCCTCCGTGCGTCCACTCCAGAAGCAATACAGATATTCCTGAAAAATCGGTTTCTTCTGATGAAATCTCACCATCTTCCCGTCCCAAATGCCGCAATGTGATCGTATCTTTTCCCTCATGAAATGCCGCAAGCACTTCATTGATCCGGTCGAAGTCAATCTCTTTCTTTGTTCCGAGATATCCACGCAGTCCGTCTTCCCCGGTTTCTTTATACACACGCATCCGTTCTTCATCGTTGCGTTTTGGAATCCGGTGTGGATAATCATCGCCCGAGAGCAGATAGCATCCGGTTCCGTCATTTAAAAAGTACTGCTGCAATGCCGTTGCAAGTGTTGTTTTTCCGGAACCGGAGCCACCGTAAAGGCTGATGACCACTCGATGTTTGGCATTCCTGTCACACCATTTCTGCACTTTTTCATATAATGTTCCAGCCTCTTTCAGTTCTGTAAAAGCAAACTGATATGCCTCATATTCTCTGGTAAACGGTGGAAGCGGAATTCCCGCATGCATCAGTGCTGCACCGGAATACTGTCTGCCGCTCTGTTCTTCCAGATACACGGCATCCGGTTTTAACCCACGCAGGCGGACATAAACGGTCGCCTGATTTGCCTCTGCCATAAGACGCACTACGCTTACCAGTGCATGATCCTGTTGCTCTGAGACGGACATCCATGCCGCAATTTCATCCGTAAACGGATCCGACAGCCGCCAGTACGTTCCCTCGTTAATGAGCGTTTCATACTTCTTGTACGTTTTGATCTGCTCCCGGATCTGCTGTTTTTCCTCATCCGATAAAAGCGCCGGGTTTAATTCGTAACCGAAAGTTCCCGCCATCGCCGTCACCCCACGGGTATGGAAACTTGTCACCCGTCCGGTCTGGTGATTTGGCACCGCCGAAACATGCGCCCCCATCGCGGAAACCGGATAGAAAAACGAAGTTCCGTACTGGATTCTTGTGCGGTTGATCGCATCGGTATTGTCGCTGCACCAGATCTGTGGGGAATAATAAAGCATTCCCGCGTCAAACCTGCCGCCGCCACCGCTGCATCCCTCCAGCAGAAGATCCGGATAGCGGCTGCACAGGTGTTCCAGAAAATCATAGACACCAAGCACATAATCATAGGAAAGATTTCCGGCATAAACATCTGCCATGCTGCGGTTCATATCCCACTTGACATAATCAATTTTTCCCTGATCGAGCACGGCACAGATCTGGTCAAATACACAGTCGCGCACTTCTTTTCTGGAAAAATCAAGCAGTAGCTGGTTTCTCGAGCGCACCGGCTTTTTCCCGGGAATCCGGATTGCCCAATCCGGATGCGCCCGGTACAGATCACTGTCTTCATTGACCATCTCCGGCTCAATCCAGATGCCAAATTTCACGCCCTGCTCATGCACACGGGTAATAAGATCTGCCAGACTGCCCCCCAGTTTCTTTTCGTTGACCTGCCAGTCCCCAAGGGAAGAATTATCATCGTTTCTTTTCCCAAACCAGCCGTCATCCATCACTACCATATCAATTCCAAGGGAAGCGGCTTCTTTTGCCAGATCCACAATCGTATCTCCCGTAAAATCGAAATAGGCTGCCTCCCAGCTGTTGATCAGCACCGGACGCTGCATATGGACATATTTGCTGCGGCACACATGATTTCGGATGCAGTTATGATACTGCTGTGAAAGCGCAGACAATCCATCTGCCGAATAGGATAAAATGACTTCCGGCACCGTAAAGGTTTCTCCAGCCGCGAGCGGGTAGGAAAACAGTTCTTCATTTAATCCAAGAAGCAGGCGCGTCTGGTTGAACTGGTCTTTTTCCGCCTCACAGGAGAAATTGCCGCTGTATACAAACAGCATGCCATAGCAGCTGCCTGCCGTCTCTGTTGTCCCTTTTTCTGCCAGAATTACTGCCGGATTATACTGATGGCTGGATGTTCCCCTGCGGCTGCCAAACGCAATCGTTCCATGTCCCAGCGGGGTGCGCTCCAGATTGCGCTCCATGGCATGCTTTCCATAAAACCGCA
>OLFC01000172.1_pt1 | contig 9147 bp, 10 predicted proteins | sample 1608431 | NCBI WGS metagenome assembly OLFC01 (sample SAMN02674795, study PRJEB24791) | human gut metagenome, SKBSTL041 | isolation source: stool | host: Homo sapiens | place: USA | reverse complement strand
ACACCCTGAGAAACCTTGCCTTCAGTCAAAGTCATCAGTTTCTTAACCAGAATACGCTTCAAGTCTGCAACCTTTGATTCAAACTCATCGTCAATCTTAGGCAACAATGCTTTATCCGCCAGTTTAGAGCTACGGTTCTTGATTACACGTGAGAAAAGTTTCTTATCAATAACAACACCTTTCAAAGAAGGAGAAGCTTTTAAAGAAGCATCTTTCACATCACCTGCCTTATCACCGAAGATAGCACGAAGTAGTTTTTCTTCCGGAGAAGGATCAGATTCACCTTTCGGAGTAATCTTACCGATCATGATATCACCCGGTTCGATACGCGCACCGATTCTTACGATACCATTTTCATCCAGGTCTTTAGTAGCTTCCTCACTTACATTCGGAATATCAGAAGTCAATTCTTCCATACCACGCTTCGTTTCACGAACTTCCAGAGAGTATTCTTCTACGTGAACAGAAGTCAACAAGTCCTCGCGAACCACGCGTTCGTTCAATACGATAGCATCCTCATAGTTATATCCCTTCCATGGCATATAAGCAACCAACAGGTTTTTACCCAAAGCTAATTCACCCTTTTCGGTAGAATAACCTTCAGTCAGGATGTCACCCTTCTTCACGCGCTGACCTTTGTCACAAATCGGACGCAAGTCAATAGTCATGTTCTGGTTCGTCTTACGGAACTTCGGAATTCTATATTCTTTCAAAGCAGGCTCGAAGCTTACAAATTCTTCGTCCTCTGTACGGTCATACAAAATACGGATCGTAGTAGCATCAACGAAGTCAACAACACCATCGCCTTCTGCAGTAATCTGCGTGCGAGAGTCTCTCACTAACTGTCGTTCGATACCTGTACCTACAATCGGAGCTTCACTTCTCAACAAAGGAACTGCCTGGCGCATCATGTTTGATCCCATCAATGCACGGTTAGCATCATCATGTTCCAGGAACGGAATCAGTGAAGCAGCAATCGATGCAATCTGCTGAGGAGAAACGTCCATCAAATCTACTTCAGACGGTTCTACAACCGGGAAGTCAGCGTCCTGACGAGATTTAACTTTATTGCGAACAAATGTACCGTCATCATTCAACGGAGCATTACCCTGTGCAATAATCTTTTCTTCTTCTTCTTCAGCAGTCAGATAAACCAGACCATTATCGGAAAGATCCACTTTTCCGTTTTCCACCTTACGGTACGGAGTTTCAATGAATCCCAGCTCATTAATTTTAGCGAATACACACAAGGAAGAAATCAAACCGATATTCGGACCTTCAGGAGTCTCAATCGGACAAAGACGACCATAGTGTGTATAGTGAACGTCACGAACCTCAAATCCGGCACGTTCACGGGAAAGACCACCAGGACCAAGGGCAGACATACGACGTTTGTGCGTAATTTCAGCCAGCGGGTTTGTCTGGTCCATGAACTGTGACAAAGCATTTGTTCCAAAGAAAGAATTGATCACAGAAGAAATAGTCTTCGCATTGATCAAATCAATCGGAGTAAATACTTCATTGTCACGAACGTTCATACGTTCACGAATCGTACGAGACATACGAGCCAAACCAACAGCAAACTGGTTAGAAAGCTGTTCACCTACTGTACGTACACGACGGTTGCTCAAGTGGTCAATATCATCCACATCTGCTTTTGAATTAATCAACTCAATCAGATATTTGATGATTTCAATGATATCTTCCTTCGTGAGGACACGCACGTCCATATCAGTCGTCAGATTCAGTTTCTTGTTGATTCTGTAACGACCTACATCACCAAGGTCATATCGTTTTTCTGAGAAGAACAAGTTGTTGATAACTTCACGTGCACTTGCATCATCGGCCGGATCAGCGTTACGCAATTGACGATAGATATACAACACAGCTTCTTTTTCCGAGTTACTCGGGTCCTTCTGCAGAGTATTATATATAATAGAGAAATCAGATTGATTCGGCTCGTCCTTATGCAAAAGGATGTTTTGAACTCCCGATTCCAGAATTTCATCAATATGTACTTCCTCCAGTACGGTTTCACGGTCGATAATAACCTCGTTACGTTCGATAGAAACCACTTCACCGGTATCTTCATCAACGAAATCTTCAATCCATGTTTTCAAAACACGTGCAGCTAACTTACGACCCAGAACTCTCTTCAGATTTGTTTTGTTTACCTTAACATCTTCTGCAAGGTTGAAAATCTCAAGAATATCCTTATCGTTCTCGAAACCAATCGCGCGTAACAAAGTAGTTACCGGCAATTTCTTCTTACGGTCGATGTATGCGTACATCACATTATTGATGTCGGTAGCAAACTCAATCCACGAACCTTTAAACGGAATAATACGAGCCGAGTAAAGTTTCGTACCATTGGCATGTACACTCTGACCGAAGAACACACCCGGAGAACGGTGAAGCTGTGACACAACTACACGTTCGGCACCGTTAATGACGAAAGTAGCCTTATCAGTCATGTAAGGGATCGGGCCGAGGAATACGTCCTGAATAACTGTATCAAAATCCTCGTGATCGGGGTCGGTACAGTACAGCTTAAGTTTCGCTTTCAAAGGAACACTATATGTGAGCCCACGCTCTATACAATCATCGATGGTATAGCGCGGCGGATCAATATAATAATCCAAAAACTCAAGAACAAAATTGTTTCTTGTATCGGCAATAGGGAAGTTTTCAGCAAATACTTTATACAATCCCTCATTCTTACGCTTTTCAGGTGGGGTATCTAATTGTAGAAAGTCTTGGAATGACTTCAATTGTACTTCCAGGAAATCCGGATATTCAAGCGGATTCTTAGTCGAAGCAAAATTAACTCTTTGATTTACAGTATTTGAAGACATCTGTGAATGAATTTGGAGAACTTAATTTGAAATATATACACAAAAAGGTTAAGAATCCTCTTGCGAAGGATTCCTAACCGAATTACCTGATTACCAGGCTAATGTTATTTAAGTTCAACTTCAGCTCCAGCTTCTTCCAATGTTTTCTTCAATGATTCTGCTTCGTCTTTAGCCAAACCTTCTTTTACTACACTAGGAGCACCGTCTACCATGTCCTTAGCTTCTTTCAAGCCAAGACCACAAGCTTCCTTAACGGCCTTAACAACCTGAAGTTTAGCTGCACCAGCGCTCTTCAATACTACGTCGAAAGAAGTTTTTTCTTCTACAGCAGCAGCACCAGCTGCAGGACCAGCAGCAACAGCAACAGCTGCAGCAGCAGGTTCAATACCGTATTCTTCTTTAAGGATAGTTGCAAGTTCATTAACTTCTTTTACTGTCAAGTTAACTAATTGTTCTGCAAAAGCTTTCAAATCTGCCATTTTTTGTATGATTTTAATTGTTTAAATACTTTGTTGTTTTTTGAAAATTATTCGGGTCTCTCACCAAGAGTTTTGAGAACTCCGTGAAGGGTGTTACCACCTGATTGAAGAGCAGAAATAACATTCTTGGCCGGAGATTGCAACAATGCAACGATATCGGCGATAACTTCGTTCTTACTCTTGATAGCAACGAGAGCATCCAATTGGTCTGCACCAACGTAGAAGCTTTCTTCTGCATATGCAGCTTTCAGTCCGGGAATTCCGTCTTTAGCTTTGTCCTTGATCAGTTTAGCAGGTACGTTTGCAGTATTGCAAAACATAACAGCAGTTGTACCTTTCAAAGAACCGTAAAGAGGAGAAAAGTCTTCTTCCAGGCTTTCAAGAGCTTTGTGAAGCAATGTATTCTTAACTACCATCAATTTGATGTCAGACTTGAAACAATCTCTTCTCAATGCACTTGTAGCAGTAGCGTTCATCGCTGTAACGTCTACCAAATAGAAGTGGCCATATTCCTTTACTGTAGCAGCAATTTGCTCTATAATCGAATTTTTATCTTCCTTTCTCATTATTTCTCTGTTTTATTAGATTTCATCCACTGATTTCGGGTCGATTTTGATACCCGCACTCATTGTACTAGAAAGATAAATACTCTTAATATATGTACCCTTTGCTGCGGTCGGTTTCAGTTTGTTCAGAGTAGAGATGAACTCTTTCGCGTTGTCGCGAATCTGATCAGGACTGAATGATACCTTACCGATAGAAGTATGAACAATACCGCTCTTATCAACTTTAAAGTCAATCTTACCTTGTTTTACTTCTTTTACAGCTTTAGCAACATCCATAGTTACAGTACCACTCTTCGGGTTAGGCATCAATCCACGAGGACCGAGTACACGACCGAGTGCACCAATTTTACCCATGATAGATGGCATAGTGATGATTACATCAATATCAGTCCATCCACCTTTGATCTTTTCAATATATTCGTCAAGACCAACATAGTCAGCACCAGCTTCTTTTGCAGCAGCTTCAGCATCCGGTGTACAGAGTACCAAAACACGTACTTCTTTACCAGTACCATGAGGAAGTGAAACAACACCTCTCACCATCTGGTTAGCTTTACGTGGGTCTACACCTAAACGTACGTCAATATCCAGTGAGGCATCAAATTTAGTGAAAGTAATTTCTTTTACTAAAGATGCAGCTTCTTTCAGTGAGTATGCTTTCCCTGCTTCAATTTTTTCTGCAGCTAACTTTTGATTTTTTGTCAGTTTACCCATTACAATTGAAGTTTATTAGTTATTAACCGGGAACTCCCCTTTTACAGCGATACCCATACTTCTAGCTGTACCAGCAACCATTCTCATGGCAGCATCCACAGTAAAACAGTTTAAGTCAACCATTTTGTCCTGAGCAATCGTACGAACCTGTTCCCAAGTAAGCTCGGCAACTTTCTTACGGTTAGGCTCAGCAGAACCACTCTTTACCTTAGCTACTTCAAGCAATTGAATAGCAACGGGAGGAGTCTTGATTACAAAATCGAAAGACTTATCTGCGTAGTAAGTAATGATAACAGGCAAAATCTTACCTGCCTTGTCTTGGGTTCTGGCATTGAATTGCTTGCAAAATTCCATGATATTAATACCCTTGGAACCCAAAGCAGGTCCAACTGGGGGTGATGGATTTGCAGCGCCTCCTTTAATCTGTAACTTGATTAGTCCAGCAACTTCTTTAGCCATTTTTTTATTGATTTATATATAAACATTAAACGAAGAACAACAACAGCGTAACAATTCCGCGTTATTCTTTTTCCACTTGCATAAAGCCTAATTCAAGCGGCGTTTTGCGCCCGAATATCTTCACCATGACCTTTAGTTTCTTCTTTTCACTATTCACTTCTTCAATGATACCACTGAATCCGCTGAAAGGACCAAAAGTAACTTTCACAGTCTCACCCACTACATACGGAATATTGAGTTCTTCACCCGTTTCCTGTAGTTCGTCTACTGTACCAAGTATACGATTCACTTCTGATTGTCTGAGAGGCACCGGTTTCTCGGAGCCGCCTAAAAAGCCTATCACATTCGGAGTATTGCGCAGATGATGAGCGACCTCACCAACCAAAGCAGCCTCCACCAAAACGTAACCAGGGAGATAACTTCTCTCTTTCACAATTTTTTTACCATTGCGAACCTGATACACTTTTTCAGTTGGAATCAATACCTGAGATACATATTCACCAAGGTCGCTGTTTTTAAGGTCAGCTTCAAGATATTCCTTTACCTTAGCTTCTTTTCCGCTAATAGCACGTAGAACGTACCATTTCTTTTCAATCTCAGCCATTTTCAATTCCTAATTTTTTAATGTGGATAAACAATTTTTTCCATGAAGTTCTGGAAACAGACATCCATACCCCATACTACCAATGCAATAAGCAGGGAAGCATATAAAACAACTACTGCACTGTTAGCAAGTTCGGAATACGTAGGCCACGATACTTTATGAACAAGTTCGTCGTAAGATTCTTTAATATAAGCTATTACCTTTTTCATTTCAATAATATTAGCACGGGAGGAGAGGCTCGAACTCCCGACACCCGGTTTTGGAGACCGGTGCTCTACCAACTGAGCTACTCCCGTTTGTACATAATCAGTTCCCGATAGTAAAACCGGGAACTGATTAATTATTGTGTATTAGTCGATAATTTCAGTAATCTGACCAGCACCTACCGTACGTCCACCTTCGCGGATAGCGAAACGAAGACCCGGGTTCAATGCTACTGGGTAGATCAACTCAACTGTAATAGTTACGTTATCACCCGGCATTACCATTTCTGTTCCTTCCGGCAAAGTGATTTCACCTGTACAGTCCATAGTACGCAAGTAGAACTGAGGACGGTATTTGTTGTGGAACGGAGTGTGACGACCACCTTCTTCTTTCTTCAAGATATAAACCTCAGCTTTGAATTTAGAGTGCGGTTTAATCTGACCCGGTTTACAAAGAACCATACCACGTTTGATTTCGTTCTTGTCAACACCACGGAGCAACAAACCTACGTTGTCACCAGCTTCACCCTGATCCAACAGTTTACGGAACATTTCAACACCAGTTACAACTGATTTCTTATCTTCACCTAAACCAAGGATTTCGATTTCATCACCAACGTGGATAACACCAGTTTCGATACGACCTGTTGCTACAGTACCACGACCTGTGATAGAGAACACGTCTTCAACCGGCATCAAGAATGGTTTATCAACATCGCGCGGAGGAAGTGGAATCCAGTTATCAACTGCATCCATCAGTTCCATAACTTTGTCTTCCCATTTTTCAACACCGTTCAATGCGCCAAGAGCAGAACCCTGGATGATAGGAGTATTGTCACCATCGAAATCATAGAATGAAAGAAGTTCTCTCATTTCCATTTCAACGAGTTCCAACATTTCTTCGTCGTCTACCATATCGCACTTGTTCAAGAATACAACCAGACGAGGTACGTTTACCTGACGAGCCAACAGGATATGTTCGCGAGTCTGAGGCATCGGACCATCAGTTGCAGCACAAACGATGATAGCACCGTCCATCTGAGCAGCACCAGTTACCATGTTCTTTACGTAGTCGGCGTGTCCCGGACAGTCAACGTGTGCGTAGTGACGGTTAGCTGTTTCGTACTCAACGTGTGAAGTATTGATAGTAATACCTCTTTCTTTTTCTTCAGGAGCGTTGTCGATAGAATCGAAAGAACGCAACTCAGAAAGACCTTTTTTTGCCAACACAGTAGTGATAGCAGCTGTCAACGTTGTCTTACCGTGGTCTACGTGACCGATTGTACCAATGTTTACGTGCGGTTTGGTACGTTCAAATTTCTCTTTAGCCATAGCTTTACTTGTTATTTATTTGATTAATAATCAGCATTTACATCTTTATGAGCTGTTACCGGGACTTGAACCCGGGACCTCTTCCTTACCAAGGAAGTGCTCTACCGCTGAGCTATAACAGCAAGAAAAAAAAGAGCGGAAGACGGGGCTCAAACCCGCGACCCTCAGCTTGGAAGGCTAATGCTCTATCAACTGAGCTACTTCCGCAATTTTTGTGGGCAAAGATGGATTCGAACCACCGAAGGCGTAAGCCAGCAGATTTACAGTCTGCCCCATTTGGCCACTCTGGTATTTGCCCTTTTGTGCTTTTGAGGAGGTTTGTTTCTCAATTGCGGTGCAAAGATACAACTATTTATTTAAACTCCAAACAAAATCGATCATTTTTATTGCAGAAATTGCACATTCATCTCCTTTGTTACCCAGTTTGCCACCGGCACGATCCTCTGCTTGCTCCATTGTATTTGTGGTAATTAATCCGTAAATAACTGGTATATCGCCAGTTGCGTTTAATTCGGTAATTCCCTGGGTTGCTCCCATACAAACATAATCAAAATGTGGAGTATCTCCTTTAATTACACAACCGATTGCAATAATTGCATCCACATCGCAATTTTCCATCATTTGATTGGCGCCGAAAGTTAGTTCGAAACTTCCCGGTACAGTTTTTACCAGAATATTTTCATCTTTCACTCCATGTTTTTTTAATGTATTGACTGCGCCGTTCAATAAGGCTCCGGTAATATTGAAATTCCATTCGGATACGACGATGCCGAATTTCATGTTTTCAGCGTTTGGTACAGAGTTGAAATCGTATTCGGATAAGTTATGGTATGCTGTTGCCATAATTGTAGTAATTAAAGTGGGTTATAAATACATGATTTTAAAAAGGCACGGATTACACGGATTTCACGGTAGCTTCGCATAATTGCATTAGTACATATTGTGCGTACTAAAAACCGTGAAATCCGTGAAATCCGTGCCTAACCTTATATTATATATAATAAGGTATATTATTTCTTCATCAATTTAGCCTGTTCGATGTACTTGTCGATGTCCATAGCCTGGTAAGACTGGAAGTATTTGTCCTTGATCTTAGTGTAGGCATTAACGGCATCATCATACTTTCCTTGTTTCACCAGAATTTCACCGGCTTGCATCAGGAAGATAGGGCTTAATGAGTTATTGTCAGCTTTGTCTGCTGCAGAGAGCAGGGTAGAAGCGGCTTTGTCCAGCTGACCCAGTTGTGCGTAGCAGTTTCCTGTTGCGCCGAGGATAGCGGGAGCTACCATCTGGTCGCCTCCGTTGAAGCCGTCGAGCATCTTTACTGCTTCGTCATATTTACCCAGTTGTGCGTAGCAGATTCCTGCATATGCTTTTGCCAGATTAGCGGCTTTTGTTCCGCTATATTCGTCGGCAACTTTGAGGAAACCTACATAACCAATACTATCACCGTTCAGTGCTTGTTCATAAGCATCTTGTTCAAAGTATTCCTGTCCTTTGAAAAGAGCAGCCTGTGCCTTTTCTTCACGTGGCTCAGCATAGAGGTTCTTGTACATGATAAAACCTGCTACGATGATAATCACGGCTACAACACCGCCGATGATTGCGTTTTTGTACTTAACAAGAAATGCTTCCGATTGTGTCAGTGCATCTTCTACGTTCAGATGTTCGTTCTGATTCTTTTGTTCTGCCATTTTTATATGATTCTTTTTGTTATTATTCATCGTTTGATAATTCGACTCGCAAAAGTAGTTTTTTTATATCTACAAACGAAATTTAGAGGCATCTTTTTTTGTTTTACGCTCGAAAACCTCGAAAAACTTGCTACTTTTGTGAACAAATTAACGCGTATACAATGATACTGAAACGGATATCCATATTAAACTATAAGAATCTGGAACAGGTAGAGATCGGATTCTCCGCCAAACTGAATTG
>OLFC01000151.1_pt1 | contig 9547 bp, 5 predicted proteins | sample 1608431 | NCBI WGS metagenome assembly OLFC01 (sample SAMN02674795, study PRJEB24791) | human gut metagenome, SKBSTL041 | isolation source: stool | host: Homo sapiens | place: USA | reverse complement strand
AGGATTTTATTCTTATGGAAAAGAAAAAATTCAAGCTCGGACTGCTGCCGAAGCTGCTCATCGCCATCGTGCTGGGCATCATCATCGGCCAGTTCTTCCCGGTGTGGTTCTGCCGGGTCGTCGTCACGGCATCCAGCATCTTCAGCTCGTTCCTGAAGTTCATCATCCCGCTGATGATCGTGGCCTACGTCACCATGGGCATTGCCGACTTGAAGAGCGGCGCAGGCAAGCTGCTGCTCATCACGGTGGCTCTGGCCTACGGCTCCACCCTGATCGCAGGCTCGGCATCCTATCTGGTGTCCGCAAGCCTGTTCCCCAGCTTCATGAGCGAAGGCGCTCTGGAACAGATCGCCGCCACGGCTGACAACTCTCTGGTCAGCTACATCTCCATCTCCATCCCTCCGCTGCTGGACACCCTGTCTGCCGTGGTGCTGGCCTTCGTGCTGGGCCTGTGCCTGTCCACCTTGCGCGGCAAGACCATCGGTGATACACTTTATAATGGAATGAAGGACTTCTCCGGCATCATCGATCAGGTGCTGCACAGCGTCATCATCCCGCTGCTGCCCCTGTACGTCTGCGGTACCTTCATCGACATGACCAAGTCCGGCAAGACCTACGCCATTCTGAGCATCCTGTGGAAGGTGTTCCTGGTGGTCATCATCATGCATCTGGTCTGCATCTTCCTGCAGTTCTGCGTTGCAGGCGCTGTGAGCCACAAGAGCCCCTTCAAGATGATCCGCAACCAGATCCCCGGCTACACCACCGCTCTGGGCACTCAGTCCTCTGCAGCCACCATCCCGGTCAACCTGCAGTGCGCTGCGGCTGATGGCGTGAGCGAGCAGATCCGCAACTTCGTGGTGCCTCTGTGCGCCAACATCCACATGGCAGGCTCCATGATCACCATCACCGCCTGCGCTACCGCTGTCTGCCTGATGAACCAGCTGCCCATCAGCCTTGCTACCGTGGTGCCCTTCATCATGACGCTGGGCGTTGCCATGGTGGCTTCTCCCGGTGCTCCCGGCGGCTCTATCATGACCGCTCTGCCCTTCCTGTACATGATCTTTGGCGCTGAGGCCGGTGACCCCAATGGCCCCATCTGCGCCATCATGGTGGCTCTGTACATCACTCAGGATTCCTTCGGCACTGCCTGCAACGTCTCCGGCGACAACGCCATCGGCGTGATCGTGGAGACCATCTACCAGAAGTTCATCAACAAGAGCAGCGCAAGCGTCTGATGCGCGGCGCGGTTCTTGACCTGACAGGAGTGACACCCCATGGCATTTATCAGTGTTTTTGATGTTCTGGGCCCGAACATGATCGGCCCCTCCAGCTCCCACACCGCAGGCGCGGAGATCATCGCCTTTCTGGCACAGAAGATGATCGCCCCGCCGCTGAAGCGGGCGGACTTTACCCTCTACGGCTCCTTTGCCAAGACCTACCACGGCCACGGTACCGACCGCGCCCTGCTGGGCGGCATCATGGGCTTTTCGGCCGATGATACCCGCATCCGGGATTCCTTTGCCATTGCCACCGACCGCGGCCTTGGCTACAGCTTCACCCCCAATGAGGTGGAGACCGACATCCACCCCAACACGGTGGATATCCGCATGGAGAATGCGGCCGGTCAGGTGATGACCGTGCGCGGTGAATCGCTTGGCGGCGGCAAGGTGCGCATCGTGCGGATCAACGGCGTGGAGGTGGACTTTACCGGCGAGTACAATGCCCTCATCGTGGTGCAGAAGGACAAGCCCGGCGTGGTGGCCCACATTACCAAGATCCTCAGCGACCGCAGCGTGAACATTGCGTTCATGCGTCTGTTCCGCGAGGAAAAGGGACACACGGCTTACACCATCGTGGAGTCGGATGAGCGCCTGCCCGAGGGTGTGGATCAGCTGCTGCTGGCAAACCCGAACATCAACGATGTAATGGTCGTGCAGCCGTAAGGAGGGACAAGCGATGAACATGGATTTCAAGTCCGCCAAGGAGCTGCTGGACCTGTGTGAGGAAAACCAACTGCCCATTTCGGAAGTGATGCGCCAGCGGGAATGCCTGCTGGGCGAAACGCCCCGGGATGCTGTGGATCACCGCATGGCAAAGGCATGGGAGATCATGCGCGCTTCTGCCACCCAGCCGCTGAAAAAGCCCATCAAATCCATGGGCGGCCTGATCGGCGGCGAGGCCAAAAAGCTGGAGACACATTATAATAAGAAGAAAAACATCTGCGGCGATGTGCTGCAGAAGGCCATGACCTACGCCATGGCCGTGCTGGAAGTGAACGCTTCCATGGGCCTGATCGTGGCTGCACCCACCGCAGGCTCTGCAGGCGTGGTGCCGGGTATGATGCTGGCCCTGCAGGAGTGCTACCGCATCTCCGACCAGCGCATCGTGGATGCCCTGTTCAACGCCGGTGCCGTGGGCTATCTTGCCATGCGCAACGCCACTGTGGCCGGTGCCGTGGGCGGCTGTCAGGCCGAGGTGGGCATTGCGTCTGCCATGGCTGCTTCTGCCGCCGTGGAGCTGATGGGCGGCAACCCGCAGCAGTGTCTGGATGCAGCTTCCACCGTGCTGATGAACATGCTGGGCCTTGTGTGCGACCCCGTAGGCGGGCTGGTGGAGTACCCCTGCCAGAACCGCAACGCTGCCGGTGTGGCCAACGCCCTCATTGCAGCAGAACTGTCCCTGAGCGGCATCCGTCAGCTGATCCCCTTCGACCAGATGCTGGACGCTATGTACGCTGTGGGCAAGCGCCTGCCCGCCGAGCTGCGCGAGACCGCCCTTGGCGGCTGTGCCGCCACCCCCGCCGCCTGTGCCGCCTGCGGCCTGTGCAGCGGGAACTGATCTTTCAACATGCAGCGCCGCCGGTGTGGAAACGCCCGGCGGCGTTTTTGCGCGTTCGTGACCGGAAATGCCGGCCCAAACGGCGGGGCTTTGCATCTTTTTGTGCAAACACACCGAAAAGATGGCCGGGATGACTGGCGCTTGTCTGCGAAATGTGATAAACTAAACGCAGAAGTGCTCTGCGCAGCCCGTGCAGAGCGGCAAAAAAGATGATAAGTGAGGTCGTTTGTAATGAAGATCATTCGTGCAAAAGATTATGCGGATATGTCCCGCAAGGCAGCCAATATCATTTCGGCACAGGTCATCATGAAGCCGGACTGTGTACTGGGTCTTGCCACCGGCGGCACCCCGGTGGGCACTTATGCCCAACTGGTGGACTGGTACAACAAGGGCGACATCGATTTTTCTGAGGTGACCACCGTCAATCTGGACGAGTACCGCGGCCTGCCCAAGGAGCACCCGGAAAGCTACTGGAGCTTCATGCACCGCAACCTGTTCGACAAGGTGAACATCGACCCTGCAAAGATCAACCTGCCGGACGGCACCAATCCCGATGCAGAGGATGCCTGCGCAAAGTACAACCAGATCATCCACGCTGTGGGCGGCATCGACCTGCAGCTGCTGGGCATCGGCCACGACGGCCACATCGGCTTCAATGAGCCGGGCGAAGCCTTTGAGCTGGAGACCCACTGCGTGGATCTGACCCCCGAGACCATTGAGGCAAACAAGCGCTTCTTTGACGGCAATGTGGATCTGGTGCCCAAGCAGGCTTATACCATGGGCATCAAGACCATCATGCAGGCACGCAAGGTGCTCATGGTGGCAAACGGCAAGGGCAAGGCCGAGATCGTCAAGAAGGCATTCTTCGGCCCCGTCACTCCGGAGGTGCCCGCAAGCATCCTGCAGATGCATCCGGACTTCACGCTGGTGGGCGACGAGGAAGCTCTGAGCCTGATCTGATCGTTCCACGCTCTGACTGCCGCACGGTGCAATGCCGTGCGGCAGTTTTTTGCTGCCAACGGCTTTACAATCGCGCAAAAAGGCGGTATTCTTTATACGATACTTTTCTCAGGGAGGAAACCATGGATATCCGCCAGCTGCACTACTTTCTGGTATTGTGCGATGAAATGAATTACAGCCGCGCGGCACAGCGGCTGTTTTTGTCACGGCAGGCACTGCGGCAGAGCATCTCTGCGCTGGAAGCCGAGCTGTGCGGGCCGCTGTTCCTCAGCGCCCACCACAAGCTCACCCTTACCGACCGCGGCATGAGCCTGCAGCGCCATGCCGCGCCAGTAGTGGAGCAGTTCCAGCAGATGCAGGCATCCCTGCGGGCCGAGATCCAGTCGGCGCAGCCGGTGCGCATCGGCATCAGCGTGTCGCTGGTGCCGGACTACCTGCCCGGATTGGAGACCCAGCTGGACAAGTTCCGCCAGCAGTATCCCCATGTGGAGATGCGCTTCCGCATGATGGACAACGATGCGGTGGCGGACGATGTGGAGCAGGGGGAGCTGGACGCGGGTCTGGTCATCGATCTGGGCTGTGCTGCGCCGGTACTGGCCCGCACTACCCTGCGGGCAGACCCTGCCTGCCTGCTGGTGCCTCGGGGGCACGCGTTCTGGGATAAGGAGAGCATCCCGCTGGCAGAGCTGCGCGGTCAGCGGGTGCTGCTGCCCAGCTTGCGGCAGGATCTGTTCAGCCCGCTGTGGTCGGCCTGCGCCCGGTTGGGCTTTGCGCCGAATGCGGAGATCGGCCCCAGCTTTTATCAGGCCTATTATCTTGTGCAGGAGCAGCTTTGCACCTGTCTGACCCGCTATGAACCGGGGGCCAGACGGGAACTGGACCGTGTGCGGGATGTGCTGCTGGAAGATCTGCCCCCGCTGTGCGTCTCACTGGTGCAGCGGCGGGATCATTCCTCTGCCTACATCGACCTGCTGCGCAGCTACCTGATGGAGGTGCTGGGCGGTTCGGCCAGCCTGCCGCCCCGCCGCGGACGGCCCGCAAAGCCGTTCTACAATTTCCCGGTGCTGTCCAGTGCTGCGGCAAAGGCTGCACCGGCCCACCCGGTGCCCGGCACCCAGCTGGATTTTGCCGGCGGCACCAACTTCCGGGAGCTGGGCGGTTACGAAGCCGACGAGGGCAAGCATATCAAGTGGGGCCAGATCTGGCGCGGCATCCCTACCTGCAAGCTCACCGGTGAGGCCGACCGCGCGAAGCTGGACGCGCTGGGCCTGCGCCTGATCCTTGATCTGCGCAGCAGCGGGGAAGTGCAGAAAGAACCGGACTACGTACCGGACGGTGCACGTCTGGTGCAGATCTGCGGCTTGTGCGCCGAGGACGGCCACGAGATCTCCTTTGCGCCGGATGATATCGCCGCCCTGATGAAGGACCATGAAGAAAGCGCCGACGGCAGCACCTTCGTGCAGGCTATGTACGAGCGGATGCTGTTTGGCAACAAGGCGTTCAAGGAGCTGTTCCGTGCGCTGGAAGCAGGCGAGACCCCCATCCTGTTCCACTGCTCGGCCGGCAAGGACCGCACCGGCGTGGCGGCCATGCTCATTCTGCTGGCACTGGGCGCTTCGGATGAGACGATCTGTGCGGACTATGAGCGCACGAACCTCTGCCGCAAGGCTGAGATCGACGCAGTGCTGGCGGAGCACGCCGAAGAGATCGCGGCAAACCCGGCCTGCCGGATGCGCTATTACCGCAAGGCGGGCGTGGACCCGGCAACCGCACCCTTTGTGCTGCGCACCATCCGCGCAAAATACGGCAGCGCCGAGAACTATCTGGAAGCCGAATACGGCCTGACCCCTGCGCGCCTGATGCGGCTGCGCAGGATGTATCTGGAATAAACGGGAACGGGGACGGCATCCGGTGTGGATACTGTCCCTGTTTTCTGCACAAAATGTTCTGCGGGGCAGGGTTTTCCTCTTGACAAGCGGGCAATTGTTTCGTACTATAATTAGTAGTATGGAATAAAAGACGCTGTGTGCAGGTCGTTCCCGTGACCCGTGTCCCTTACAGGCAGAGCCTGCCTGTTTTTATATAAGATAGAACTGTAGATAGAAAAGCTTGCAGCCTGTTCGTGCGGCATTGGCCGTGCGTGTGGTCTTGTTGCCACTTTTTGCATTGAAAGCTCACTTATAAAAAATGTTTGCAGCCTACACCTGCCCTACAGCGTCTCCTGCTTATGATTCAGAATTTTGAATTTTAACAAAGGAGAGTGAAATGCGATGTCCACGATCATCTGGATCGTGATCTTGATCGTCGCGCTTGCTGCGGGCATCGGTGCAGGCTATTTTATTGGTTACAACAACCGTAAAAAGACCGCCGAAGCCCAGATCGGCAGCGCGGAAGCCGAGGCCACCCGTCTGGTGAACGAAGCAATCAAGACCGCAGAACAGAAACGCAAGGAAGCGGTTCTGGAAGCAAAGGACGAGGCCTTCAAGCTGAAGGCCGAGGTGGATGCCCAGAAGGCAGAAGCCGATAAGGAGATCAAACAGCGCCGTGCGGAGATCAGCCGTCAGGAGAACCGCATCGACCAGAAGGAAACCGCCCTCGACCGCAAGACCGAGGCACTGGAAAAGCGCGAGGACGAGCTGAAAAAGAAGCACGAGGAGGCTGACGCCCATCTGGCGGAGGTCGATGCCCTGCGCGCCAAGGAGATGGAGCGTCTGGAGACGCTGGCCGGCCTGAGTCAGGAGGACGCCCGCGAGGTGCTGCTGCACAAGGTGGACGAGGAGCTGACCCACGAAAAGGCCGTGCGCGTTGCCGCCTACGAGACCGACCTGAAGGAAAACTGCGACAACATCGCACGCAACCTGATCGGTCAGGCCGTCAGCCGCTGCGCTGCCGACCACTGCAGCGAGACCACCGTCAGCGTGGTGCCGTTGCCCAGCGATGAAATGAAGGGCCGCATCATCGGCCGCGAGGGCCGCAACATCCGCGCCCTTGAGACGGCCACCGGCGTTGACCTCATCATCGACGATACCCCGGAGGCCATTACCCTGTCCTCCTTCGACCAGACCCGTCGTGAGGTGGCCCGCATGACGCTGGAACGCCTCATCGGCGATGGCCGCATCCATCCTGCCCGCATCGAGGAGACGGTGGAAAAGTGCCGCCACGACCTCGAGCTGCAGATGAAGCGGGAGGGCGAGCGCGCTGTCATGGAGCTGGGCATCCATGGCCTGCACCCCGACCTCATCAAGCTCATTGGCCGTCTGAAGTACCGCACCAGCTTTGGTCAGAACGCGCTGACCCACAGCATGGAGGTGGCATGGCTGGCCGGTCTGCTGGCAGGCGAGATGGGCGTGAATGTCACGCTGGCCCGCCGTGCCGGTCTGCTGCATGACATCGGCAAGGCGCTCGACCACGAGATCGAGGGCAGCCACGTCCAGATCGGCGTGGACATCTGCCGCAAGTACAAGGAAAACACCCAGATCATCCATGCCATCGAGGCCCACCATGGCGATGTGGAGCCGAAGACGCCGCTGGCCTTCATCATTCAGGCCTGTGACGCCATCAGCGCCGCCCGCCCGGGTGCCCGCCGCGAGAACGTCGAGAGCTATGTGAAGCGTCTGGAGAATCTGGAGGAGATCTCCTCCAGCTTCGAGGGCGTCGAGCAGGCGTTTGCCGTGCAGGCCGGCCGCGAGGTCCGCATCATGGTCAAGCCCGACGTCATCAGCGACGACCAGGTCATCCTGCTGGCCCGCTCTATCGCAAAGAAGATCGAAGATACGCTGGATTATCCCGGCCAGATCAAGGTCAATGTCATCCGCGAGAGCCGTGCTGTCGAGTACGCAAAGTAAAAGATCGAAAAACTACAAGAGCCGCTGTGCGTGTGCACGGCGGCTCTTTTTACATATTCTCATGGATTCATTGCGAATCGTCGAAATTTATGGTATTCTGATAGTGTCGGCCTTCCGACTCCATTATACGGAGAAGGAGGTGATAAGAATGGAGACCATATTTTCATTTGCGCTGTCCGTCACAGCAGGTATAGTAGCTTACTACATCTGCAAGTGGCTTGACGAACAGTTCAAGGCTGGCAAGCACTAACCCCTAGGCAGCAGGAAACCCCTTCGGTATTAACGGTACCGCAGGGGTTTCTTGTTGCTTATTTGGTGATATGAATGGCGACTGTCATTCTCATTTGCATCTCTATTATATGCGACCCGAGGGGAAAAGTCAAGCGGGCAGAGGAAAGAGCTGCAAAAGAAGAATGTCGTTTGGACGTGAAATTCAAAGTTTTTTCATAATTTGCTTGACAACCGGAACGGGATGTAGTATACTCCACGGCAACCGAACAAACATACATACAAAGTAGGTTTGTGCTAAATGGGAGGAACATCATGAGAGAGCGAATGTGTTGACAGACAAAAACGACATCACACTCAAAAATAAAGGAGGATCCGTTTTATGTCTGTAGAAATTCTGGATCTGGCCGCACTGGCCCTGACTGCCGTATTTTTTGCCCTGCTGTACTACCTGCACAAGAAAAAGCAGGTTGACTTCGGCGTGCGCACCATTCTGGCTGTGGGCCTCGGCCTCATCGTGGGCCTCGCGTTCAAGGGCCATCACGTCTATGTGGCCGCTGTGGGCACGGTCTATGCCCACGTCGTCTCGGCAGTGGTCATCCCGCTGCTGGTCTTCAGCATCATTTCCAGCATCACCAATCTGGGCAACTCCGTCCGTCTGAAAAACATCGGCCTCAAGACCGTTTTCTTCCTCGTCCTGAACACCTTCTTCGCCAGCCTCATCACTCTGGTCGCCGGGGTGGCCACCAACATCGGCCACGGCGTCCAGTATGAGCTGGCCACCGACTACACCGCCAAGGAAGTGCCCACCTTCGTGGACACCGTCATCAGCCTCTTTCCCCAGAACCTCGCTTCGCACTGGGCCAACGGCGAGGTGGTGCCCATCGTGGTCTTTTCCATTCTGGTGGCCATCAGCTACAACAAGCTGGTGGTCAAGAAGCCCGAGGAGGTCGCCCCCTTCAAGAAGTTCATCGACGCCGGCGACCTTGTGATGGGCCGTGTGGTCAGCTACGTCATCTCCTTCACCCCCTATGCTGTCCTGTCCCTCATCGCCCGCGCCGTCAGCCGCTCTTCTCCGGCTGACCTCATCCCGCTGCTGAGTGTTCTGGTGCTGGCCTATATCCTCTGCGCGATCCAGCTCTTCGTGGTGGAAGGCGTACTCGTCAAGCTGGTCGGCAAGCTGGACCCGGTCCGCTTCTTCAAGGGCATCTGGCCCGCAGCCACCGTGGCCTTTACCTCTCAGAGCAGCGTGGGCACCATCCCTGTCACCGTCAACCAGCTGACCAAGAAGCTGGGCGTCAATGAGGATGTCGCCGCCTTTGGCGCAAGTCTGGGCGCAAACCTCGGTATGCCGGGCTGCGCCGGCATCTGGCCCACCCTGCTGGCGGTCTTCACCATCCATCTGCTGGGCATTGAATACACCCCGGTGCAGTACGCTTTCCTTGTCGTGCTGGCTGTGGTCGTCTCCATCGGCACCGTCGGCGTGCCTGGTACGGCCACCATCACCGCCACGGCCCTCTTTGCCGCCGCCGGTCTGCCGGTGGAAGCCATCATCCTGCTTTCCCCCATTTCCAGCATCGTTGATATGGCGCGTACCGCCACCAACGTCGTCGGCGCAGCTGCCGCTACCACCCTTGTGGCTGCCACCGAAGGCCAGCTGGACAAGGCTGTGTACA
>OLFC01000150.1_pt1 | contig 9548 bp, 11 predicted proteins | sample 1608431 | NCBI WGS metagenome assembly OLFC01 (sample SAMN02674795, study PRJEB24791) | human gut metagenome, SKBSTL041 | isolation source: stool | host: Homo sapiens | place: USA | reverse complement strand
GATCCAGTACCACCCTACCACGGTCGAACTGGGCGAAAAACGGATGCTTCTGAGTGAGGCCGCCCGTGGTGAGGGCGGGCGGCTGTTTGCATTACGGAACGGGAAGCCGTGGTATTTCATGGAAGAAAAATATCCGGAACTCGGCAACCTGATGCCGCGTGACATCACCGCGCGGGAAGTCTGGACGGTCAGCCGTGACTATGAGGTGTTCCTTGATATGACAGAGCTTCCTAAAGAAGTCATGGAGCATAAACTTGCCGGACTGGTGGATGATTGTCAGACCTATCTGCACAAAGATATTCGCAAAGAACCCATTCCGATTTTGCCGGGTATCCACTACTTTATGGGAGGCATTCAGGTGGACGAGCGGCACCGCACTTCGATGCGGAATCTGTACGCTGCCGGTGAATGCTGCGCTCAGTACCATGGCGCAAACCGTCTGGGTGGAAATTCTCTTCTGGGTGCGATCTATGGAGGACAGATTGCTGCGGAAACTGCCTGCCGGGAAACAGTCAGTTCCCCCAATATGCCCTGTGCCGAAGAATCCCTTCTGCCCGAACTTTCCCCGGACGCTCAAATGCAGATGAATCGTATCCTGCTGAACGCACTCGGTGTCGTGCGGGATGCACAGACATTGGAAGCGGGCATTCAGGAAATCCGCAAACTGTCTGGCACCCTTCCGCTTCTGGGCTGTGCCATGCTGGAAAGTGCCCTCGCCCGAAAAGAAAGCCGGGGTGCGCACTGGCGGGCAGATTATCCCCAACGCAACGATGCCGTTTACTGCAAAACCACCGTGGCACACTGGAACGGGCAGCATATCGCCATCAGCTTTGAATCCATCCCCGAAAGGCGGCATGATTTATGAACTACACCATCCGAATCAAACGGCAGGAAAACCCGCAGGCTTCACCCTGCTGGCAGGAGTTTTCCTTTGAGGGAAGTGCGGACACCTCGATTGCTTCGGTGTTGAACGAGCTGAATCACCGCAGCCCTCTGTGCGAAAAGAGCGGAACGGTCGTTTCCCCCATTGCGTGGGAATGCGGCTGCATGATACGCAAGTGCGGTGCCTGTGCCATGCGGATCAATGGTCTGCCTCGTCTTGCCTGTTCCGTTTTTCTGCGGGACTGTAAGGGAAGCGTTGTTACTCTGGAGCCTTTGAGCAAATTCCCACTGGTGAAAGATCTGGTCGTAGACCGTTCCGTGATCTTTGAAGCACTGAAGCGGACAAAGCTGTGGCTGGAAGGAGATGCGTTCCAGACCAGCTATACGCACAGCCAGCGGTATCGATCTGCTAAGTGTCTGCTCTGTGGCTGCTGCTTGGAGGTCTGCCCGAACTTTGACCCGAACAGTGAATTTGCTGGAGCTGTTCTGCCCGTCAACGCTGGGCGTAGGGAATGGCCTTTTCCTCCTGGCCGTAGAGATACTGATAGCCATAGGCCATCCGCATATTCCACTCCGCCTTGTCCTGGCCTTCCTCCCGGACGGACTCCAGCACCTCAATGGCCCTCAGAAGGGCTTTGTCTCCCTTGGATTTCAAAGTACCTTCGTCATGGTCCCCGATGATGGCGTAGTTCTCCAGTGCACGGGCCAGGGCGTAGGCGGTGCGGTAGTTCCTCCAGTTCTCCGGGATGGCATTCAGTGCCTGGATACAGCGGGTGTACTCGTCTTCGTCGTTCCACTGCTCCAGCTGAGCGAAGAATGCTTCGGCGTTCTGTTGGGTATAAGGAATATAGTCCATGCCTGTCAGCGTCTCGTTCAACTCGTCATCCTGATTCTCAGTTTCTGGCCCATCATCTTGTTGCTTTAGAGGTACAGAACCTGCTTCACGGCGGAAGGTGTGGAAGATGGCCCATGGGATGTCGCTGCCCTCGAAGAACTCCTTTGCCATCTGGAGCGCCGTGCGGATGTCCCAAGCGATGAAGTCCACATAGCCGCAGTAGAGGCCGGTTGCCCCGCCGGTGAGAGTGAGCACTTCCGATCCTTCATCAGTGGCAAACACTTCTTCCAGCTTGTCCCGGAAGTCGAAGATTTTCTGACTGCCTTCCTCCTCCCGCAGGGTATTCAGGGGATAGCAGAAGAAGCCCGCCACCGTGCCGTCGGCATGGAGATCATCCATGAAGTCATTGTCGGTATTCAGATAGCCGTTGATGAGCGGCACACAGCAAGTGGAGCCCACCATGGTATCCAACCGCCAATCGGCGTCAGGATCTTCATTGGGTTCCATTTTGTAGCCAAGATAGCTCTCCAGATAGGCTTCCGGGTCGGTAGAGAGCTCCAGGCCCTGCTCCCGCAGTTTGTCGGGCAGCTGGGACAGGAGGAAGGACGGCTCTGCCTTGGGTTCCTCCAGCACATCAAAGCTGTCTATGTATCTCATGTGGGGGATCTCGCCCAGCACCTGGTCGGTGAGGGTGGTGAGCATCCACCAGGCCCGGCCTTCTTCCTCCCGGAGCATAGGCAGCAGCTTTTCACAGTAGGCGGAGATGGCGAAGCTGTTTTCACCCTGCTCCTCCAGCCAGATCTGCACATCCTCCCCAGAGATGTCCCAGCCATCGTCGGTGCGCAGTCCGATGTTTTGGAGGGGCTGACGGCCCACAAGGATGTTCCACTGCTCCAGCACCTCCTTGGGGGCGTGCTTCTGGAAGTAGACCAGCTCAAACAGCTTGACCTTGTCGCCCTCCGGGGTGAGGATCAGCTCGTACTTCTCGCCGTTGAAACCCATCTCGAAGGAGATTTCATCAAAAACCAGATTCAGGGTTTCCTGCATTTGGGACACGAGTTCTGCGCCGCGGGTGTGATCTTTGTCCTCATCCATCATCTGGCGCAATTCTGATTCCATCTCGGCAAAGGTTTCCCACCAGTCCTCTGTCCTTTCCCGGAAGCACTCCGAGAACTGCGGCAGAGAAATGCCTTTCTTGCACCAGTCGATCAAATCCTCAATGTCTTGTTGGGTGTTGAGTTTTGGATCATCACCGGGATGCAGTTCCAGGGCTTTTTCAAAATATCGCAGGGCGCGGCCCTCCTGATCCAGATAATAATAGGCATACCCCATGCGGAAATTCCAGGAATAAGTATCTCCCAGTTCCTCCTCGTGGGACTGCATCAGTTCCAGCGCCCGGTGAAGCAGCTTCTTTCCCTCCGGCTCGCTGGGGTCCGCCAGATTGTTGTAGGCTCGCGCCAGCTCCATATCCATTTCCGGGGTACGCTCCTCGGCAGAGATTGCCTCCAGTGCGTCAACGATTTTCTGGTGTTTGTCCTCCTCATGCCACTTCTGGCACTGCTTCAAAATATCCATATCCGGGTCCTCCTCGTCCTCATCTGGTTTCCAGTCTTTGATCTGCTGGAACACGCCGTTCTCATCCCGCTCAAAGGCGCAGGGGGCGGGGGTGTTCAGCAGAGGAATGATGTCGGGATCGTCGTTGCAAATTGTGTTCAGCTTGTAAATCCCGGCATTGTTGGGGTCGTCCATGTACGCCTCGCTCTCGTCACCGGCGGTAAAGCGCCAGCCGCTGTCCCAGCCGCCGTCCGGATTCTCCCGGTAGCAGTAGCCAACCTTGTAGCCCTCCACCGTAATGCGGTTGGTGGCGATACAGCCATCGGCGCCCTCCCAGTCGGGGAGCAGATTCTTCATGTCCTCTGCCTTTACATAGTAGTCCCGGTTGCGGCCAGCGGCCTCGTACAGCTCCTTCCGCAGCGCCTCCACATCCCGAGCCATCTCCTGGATCTCCTCGTTATCCATCATCTCGCTGAGGTCGTATTCCAGCGGGGCATGGACAAAGTCCGCCAGGGCCTTGTTCATGGCGTCATGCTCCTCTGGCGTAGCAGTGATGCGGATACGGCGGGCGGGGGTGTTGTACTCGTCCAGATCCTGAAGGTTTACACTGCCGCTGACGCTGCACTCCAGCAGGATGGCGGCCAGGTCGGTGACCACATCAATGGCGAAGTGAAAGTCCATCTCCACACCATCGGAATGTGTAAACTCCAGGTACTCCACGGTTTGGCGAAAGTCCCAGTTCTGCTTGTCCAGACCGATCTTGGAGAAAATCTCGCTGAGGGGGATCTCCTCCTTTTTCTGATCCTCTAAAAATGCCACAAGGTTCAGACTGTCATCGGAACCGCCAATAAAGTTGCCCCAGTATTTTTTGATATACATTTGTCGTGCCTCCTGTTCTGAATCCAGTCGATCAATGAGCTGATTCAAGTGTTCCAACCACGCAGGAGCGATCTCACCGCTATCCTCGTTCTTCCAAAGATCCATAATCTCACGGATGCCGTCCTCGTCCGGCACCTCGTTTTTGATGTCGGTGAGCTGCCGCAGCAGGAAAGCAAGTGCTTCTTTGGATGCTGTGAAACCGGTGACTTTATCCCATATAGCTTCTTCATGATCGTAGTCCAGCTTGCCGTTATCCTTCCATTGGAAATACAGCTCCGCCAGAGCCATCGCAGTATTGTCAAAGAGAAAGTCGATTTGTGAGAAGTCAGATCCCAGCATGACTTCCTCTTTCATCAGTTCAATCATCTCGCCCAGATCCATTACCGGATGCTCCGGTACATATTCATTTTTGAGGATGTCCAGTACATCCAGCCCTTCGTCACGCTCTAATGCTTTTATGCCCCATGCTCCCATGTCGGCACCTCTCTTTCTTTATTTTGTATCAAGCTTCTATTGTCAATCATAGTTCTCCAGCCGAATGATAGGCCGATAAAAGTCATAATCTCCGTTTAGTTCATTGTCCTCCTGCACTTCCGGCTTACAGTGGGGCGAACAGGGTAGGAAACCGAGAAATGGGCCCAGCCCACCGCAGATATTGCATCCGCCATCGCCGCCGCAGGTGGTAAGCCTATCAGCCTGCACCACTTCCCGCATATAGGGATCGTAGGCGATGGACAGGCCGAAGAAGTTGGGTTCCTCCATGTCATAGGGCCGGTTCTCATCCTCATCCATGTCCTCAAACCAGCGCAGACGCATGGAGTAGTCTAACCCATCTCCCCATGGGAACAGGGTCCGACATCCGCCGCCGCACAGGTAGGCCCACTCGTCCGCTGTGGGCAGCGAAAGCCCCTGCTTTTCCAGCCCGGCAAGAAGCGCATCGTAGTCTGTGCAGTGATAGATCCAGGTATGAAATCCATCTTCTGTCCGTTCTATGCGGGCCGACTGATGCAAGGTAAGACTGCTGCTGTCACTCCAAGCAAAATCACGGAATTCCTTCAGCCAGTCAGGGTGGGCAGTCAGCCTGGGATCGTCCATTTTGACTGGCTCCCAGTTAATTTCCTCCAGTTCCCGGCCCACCAGCATGGGGCCAATGGCCGCCTGCCGAACGGGAGCCATGCTTTCCCGGATCATCTCCTCCGGGTTCTGCGGTTCCATTTCCCATTCCCGGAACAGATACTCCAATTCCTCCCGGCTCTCCTGATTCAGTCCCTCGGCAAACTGCTCCCAGCCCAGGGTGACGGTATCGCCGGGGACAAAGACGAACTCCCGACCATCTTTCTTGAAGATGCCGGTGGTGCAGCTCTGGCCCCAGCGGTCAAAAGTATGTAGATCAAGAAAGGTCATAGTATAACGAGCAGCCAGGCTTTCCATCAGTGTCTGCTTCTCGGTGGTGTCCATTTGATTGAATTGGGGACGGGACAGTTTTTCGTTCATAGTAAGTTCTCCTACAGCCTATCCAGGTTTTCCTGTAAATCGCCCTGCATCAAGTGCTGGGCAATGGCTTGGTTCAGTGGCTTATGGGGGTGATAGGCTGCCTGCTCTACATCGTGGAGGCACTCCGCCATCAATACCTCCGGAGAAATGCCTTCCCGTTTGCCATAAAGATGGCCGAAGGCATAGCACACAGACTTTAGAAAGTCAAAAATGTAGTCGTGATTTCCGCGCATACTGGGCAGATCATTGAATGAGCCCATACCACCGTATGCCCGAAGATGGTGGGCAACCTCCCGCTGCTGGTTCCAGTCCTGAATGTCCCGCTCCAGCCAGCCGATCCAGTTTTGGAACTCTGGATGGTCTGCCAGAAGGATGGAGCGCAGACAGGTCAGAGCCTCGGTATAAATATCAGACTGTTTCATTGGCCATCGCTCCCCCAAATACCTCCATAGAGCACACCATCTTTTCCAAGGAACAACATCCGGCTGCGAAGCAGGCTGCACTGCTCCACAGCGACCTTGTTTCCGTCACAGGTGGGAATAGCCTCCTGTTTTTTCCCAAGGTGATCACCATGAGCGGTAAGGAAGTAGAATTTATCCCGTTGCTGGTATCCGCCTTGAAACAGGAAGGTATTGCCGGACGGGGCAACAGAAAAAGCTCCGCTTCCTTCGATTGGCAGTTCAAATACAAAGTCCTCTTTGAAGTTCGTCCGCACCAGCCGGAATTCATCGTAATAATAAAACCACAGGTTTTCTTCTTCGTCCAGGCTGATGGCGTAGCAGTCATAGATGGAATAGTTCTCATTCTTCCAGAGAGGAGTTCCCTCCGATGTCCATGCAATCAGGCCGCAAGCACCCAGAGGTTCATCCCAACCGTAATTACCAAATACACCTTCGTCAAAGTAGCTGGTAATGATGGTGCCATCTTTTTTTACCACACAGTCTTGAATGCCATCCCCCAGGCAGAAACGGGACAGCACAGCTCCGTCCCGGCTGACGATCCAGGCGTTCTGGTCGGGGCCGTTTTCCCGATAGGCGCATCTTGCCCCCAGCAGGAGGAAGTGATCACCTGCGGGCCGCAAATAATGAAACTGGAACTTCAAGAGGCCAAGAGGAAACAGCGTCGTTTCCAGCACCCGCTGTTCCGCCCAATCCAGCTGGATTTCCACTGCGGTATAGGTGGAAGGAGTGCTGAGCCAGTCCTTACCCTGTGTTTCGGACGGCTGTTCCATGAGAAGATAGACTTTTCCATCCCTTGCCGTGAAAAAGTCTGTCACTTCTGTGCCCTCCAGATGTTTTTCCCGGCGCAGCTGGTCCAGGTCAATGATGGAGAACAACGGCAGATTTTTGGCTTTTATAGGTTTGTTCATAGTGTCTCCTCCTGGCTACTTTAACGCTCCATCATAGGTGTGGCTTTCCCAGGCGGCCTCAAATTCCGCCTGCTCTATGACGCAGGCGTGGAACTCCTCACCCCAGACATGGGCGTTCAATTCCTCCACGGTGGGGATCGGCGTGATCTCGATGGCGCCGTCGTAAAGGTCAGGGATATTGCGGGTGCGGCCATCTGCAAAGATGTCAATGGAGTGGAGGGCCAGCCGCTCATTTTCTGTATCCACTTCATAGAGGATCACCGACGGTTCTCCCTCCGGTGCGTCCTCCCAAAAAAGCTTGATGTACTCCATCATTCCATTTCCCTCATTTGAACCAATGCCACCCCGTCATGGTGCCGGTTACCTCATCTATCTGTATTGCAATATCATAATTGCCGCGACAGCCCAGCAAGGCCGCGAGATGATCGTTTTCCATAATCAAATCATAAAACTCAACCGCTATGTCTTGGAATTCCTTCGGAATTTCCAGTGCAGAGAAGAAATCCACTGATTGAGCATTTTGGAAAAATTCAATGGCCGTTTTACTGCATTTTACTATAATCCCTGTTTGAGTGGTCAAATCTTTCATGCTTTCGCAACCTCGCTCATGTTCAGATACATCCCCATCGTTTTTTCATTGTCACAGGCCGCCCGGATCATTTTGGACAGTAGCATCAAATCGTCGATGTATTGGGAGTACACGCAGAACACATCTTCGTCGGAGTCGAAGTGAAACAGATCCACGCCGCTGTTATTTTCCTCAAACTCCCGGATCACGCCCCGGACCAGCCGTTCCCAGTCTCCGCTGCTGCCGGTCAGTCCCAGCCGGCAGAATTCTTCTGTCCGGAACCCGTCACTGATCTTCAGCAGAAGGGAGATGGCATAGGGGTGGTGGGGAATGAGAAAGAATGGCGCGATCTGCTCCGGCTTTACCCAGATTTTGAAGGGCGGACGCGGATCGGGTATCCAGGGCAAGATTTCCCATTCGTCCTCCGGTCGGTTTCCGTATTGGCAAAGGTCTTTCATAGTGTTCTCCTCATTCGATGTCGTTTCGTTCTTCTTTTACATCCAGTGGAGCGCCGTCCAGAGATGTGATCTGTGACAGTTCTGTTTCCGTCAGATTCTTCAGGAAAATGCAGTATTCATTTGGGTATCCGCCCACAAACTCCATTTTGGGCATCCCGATCTGCTGCGGGTCGGTAATCCACAGGCAAGGTTCTCCTGTTGCCCAAAACCGAGTCAGAGTAAGAATTTGGCCGTTGTAAATTACTTTCTGTTCCATCCTCATTTCTCCTGCATTTGCCTCAGCAGCTTCACGATCCGCTCCCGGTTCTTTGCGGTTTTCATGAAGGTGGGGAGATGGTCAGCCTGGGTCATTTTCGCTCTTCCCGGCGGCTTTTCCCGCAGGTCGGCGCTGAGATAGCCGATCAAATAGGCAAGATGTTCCCGGTTGAGTGCCCAGACCGACTTACCCTGGAAGGAGGTCAAAAACCATAGTTCCAACCTGAAATAAGGTTCTCGCCCATCCCTGATTTCGCCAATATATGAAAACGCCTCCGCTGTTTTATGAACTTCTCCTGACATGGTTGTTCCACAATAGGGACAGGCCACATGGAGAACGGAAAACTGCTGCTTTGCCTCATCTTCAATATCCACCCGATAGTATCTGCCGCAGTTTTTGCACTGGTTATGGACATCGTAGCGGTAGATCGTCCGGTCGCGGGTCTCCTGATGGCCGCAGCTCAGGCACCGGAAATAGGTGTTGTCGTCATCCGCTGTCACCACACCCGCGCCGTGGCACTTGGGGCATTTCACCTGGATGCCGGAGGTCAGAGCATTGTATGCACTGTATGTAAAGTAAGGTTCATCAACAATTCGGCTCATGCGCCCGCACACTCCTTTCAAGAAATTGATTTCATAGCCGAAACCGGAATGGTTTCAAATCTTTTGTTTTCATTGTCAGATCCGAATCGCTCTTTTGCAAAACCGTTACCTGTTCCAAATACTCCGCAGGTGCGTGGATCTGCTCCAGATAGCCTATACGGTAACGCTTTTCTGTGATCCACTGGTGCAGCACCTCTTTGCTCCCACGCATCCATGCGTCCAGCCGGGCCTTTGTTTCTTCGGGGCTATCGTTGGCTGTCCCATAGCAGGGCAGACCATTGTCTTTCAGCCACTTGGTCACTTCTTTGCTGAATTTTGTGTAGCTCAATGTGACACCCCTTTCAAAAATCACGAAGTTCCTCAAACTTTTCAATTAGGGCATCTTTCTGAATTGTATTGCCCGGCGATGCGTCCAGGATGCCCCGCAGGGCCATGTAAATTTCATCCCGTTCCTCGGTTTCGATAAAGAGCATCTTGTTGAAAGTCTGGGTGTAGGCTGCCACTGCTTCCAGCGCCTGGGACTGGGCGTCCTCGCACGGCTCAGAGGTCAGCTTCATCAGCTGGGAACGAGTCTTGCGGTATTGATTGGCTGCCTTTTTCGCAGCAGCGGCAGGGATATGCTCTGCGCCGTCCCAGCCACGGAAGGGATTG
>OLFC01000148.1_pt1 | contig 9603 bp, 9 predicted proteins | sample 1608431 | NCBI WGS metagenome assembly OLFC01 (sample SAMN02674795, study PRJEB24791) | human gut metagenome, SKBSTL041 | isolation source: stool | host: Homo sapiens | place: USA | reverse complement strand
GACGTGTGCTCTTCCGATCTTGATCATCTCGACCATTCTCTCTTTCCCCCTATACACAAAACAAAAGCGGACAGAACCCACCAAAGGCTCTGCCCGCAAAATTCGGAGCGCTCTCATTTTCCGCAGCCGGGGTGCGCCGCATTCCCGGCTGCGCCCCATTGCGCAAAGACGATGGCTCTGTCCTTTTGCCTGAGAGATACAGCCGCTTTCCCTGCGGCCTTACACCTTCGGCACCCACTTTACAAGCGGGCTTCTCCAGAGTGCACGGTCTTTCCCCGCCGTGCACGTCTTTTTCAGTTCTTCCGGCGCACAGTTGTGCGCGATAGAAAGACTATACCATATTCTGTCCTTGTACGCAAGACATTTTGTATATCATACGCTGCTTTTTCATCTGTTATGCCGACAGATGAATTTTGTTTTGGTATTACTTTTATCCTCCCTCATCATAGCGCTGCCATAAATTTATTTTACTTTTCTTTCGGCTCCGCGCCTTCAAACCCCCGGGCTTTGCCATCCGGGCTGGCATCGCCGTTTTCTTTCGCGGTCTCATAAGAATCTGTGCCGTAATAGGCGCTGGCGGGGCCGATCTCCAGCCAGAAGTTCTCCCGTTCTTTCTCTGTGGTCGGTGCAGTCTCTTTTTTGTTTTTCATCTGCAAACGCCTCCTTTTCTGCATAAAGTCTTGCCTGCAGGCCAAAGCTTTATGCAAAGGAAAGGCGGTGTATCCCATGCGCAGTGGAGGTTGGAAGCCCTTTTGGGCAGCACTGTTTGCTTCGCTGCTGGTGCTGGTGCCGCTGGTGGGCGGCACGGTGCTGCTGTCCCGTCAGCAGCTGCGCACCCAGCTGCGGCAGGCTGCCCGCAGCGAGAGCGGTGTGCCCATCCAGCTGCCCAAGACCACCGACCAGCTCACTGTGCTGCTGTGCGTCTCCGGCGAACAGCCCGGCTTTGTGCTGGCCTACCTGAACGCCAGCCAGAACTGCGTGCATCTGCTCAGCGTGCCTGCCGTGCTCACCGTGCCTTTTGCAGAAGAAGAAACATCCCTTGCCCGCTGCTATGCCGCCGCTGGCCCGGCCCGCTGCCGCGAAGCGCTGGCACAGGTGCTGGCCCTGCCGGAGGGCACAAGGTATCTGGCCTTCTCTCCCGATGTGCTGGAGCGCATTGCCAGCCGGTACGGGCCGGTGCGGGTAGGCTTTACCGGCGCACTGACCGAGGAAGAGCTTGCCCGCTATGGCCGCAGCCGGGCCGTGCAGGGCATTTCCGCCGGGGACGCGCACGAATTCTTGTGCCAGCTGCAGGCCGACGAAGCCTTTTCACCAGTACGCACCGCAGCGGCCCGCGCTGCCGTGTGGGATGCTTTTCTCCGGCAGGATCTGGACCTGCTGCCCGCCACCCTGCCGGATGCCTTGCGTGCCAGCAGTTCGGCCCTGCTCACCGACCTGACCGCGCTGGACTATGACGCTTTGGAACGCACACTGGAATTTCTTGCCAACAACAGCGCCGCTGTGGCGGCGCAGGCCCTGCCCGGCCAGTGGAATGCCGCCAGCGGCACTTACACTGTCACGGATGCTTCCCGCGCTGCCATGCAGACCTTTTTCAATGTTTCACCCACCGAGGCGCAGGCCTCGTCCTTCAGCGAGCCATAACCCAGCACCAGCGTGCCCGCCGCTGAGGGTGCTTCTCCGGTCAGGTCGTAATCGCTCAGCAGGCTCAGCTGCACGCCTTCGGCTTCCGCCGCGCAGCGCAGCGCAGCATCCGGCGGCGGGTCTTTGAGCTTTGCCAGCAGGTTCAGGCCGGTGTGCAGGCCCGCAAGGGTCAGCTCGCCGGGAGCAAAGGCAGTGTTCAACGCTGCCGCCAGCGCGTCCCGCCGGGCCTTGTAGGCCACCCGCTCCCGGGCCAGATGCCGGGTGAAGTAGCCCTCGGTGATAAAGCGGGCCAGCGTCTGCTGCTCGAACCGGCTCACCGTGCCGGAGTAAAGGCGGTATTTTTTCCGCCATGCAGGCAGAAGATGCTCCGGCAGCACCATATAGGCGATACGGATGCTGGGAGCCAGACTGCGGGAGCAGGTGGAGAGGTACACCACCGGGCCGTCTGCACCCGCCATGCCCTGCAGGCTGGGCAGAGGCCGGGTATCAAAACGGAACTCCGAATCGTAATCATCTTCTATAATATACCGCCCGCCCGGCCTGCGGGCTGCCCAGTGCAGAAGCTCGGCCCTGCGGCCCGCAGGCATGGTGACGCCTGTGGGGAACTGGTGGCTGGGCGTGACGTAGCACACCGCTGCATCCGACCGGTTCAGTGCTTCCACCGAAAGGCCGTCCTCGTCCACCGGTAGGCAGCAGCAGTGCACACCGTTGTTCTGCAGCACCTGCAAAGCACGGGGGTAGCCCGGCGTTTCCACCGCTGCAGGGCCGGGCAGCAGCGGTGCCAGCAGGCCCAGCAGATATTCCAATCCCGCGCCCACCACGATCTGGTGCGGCCCGCACTGCACACCGCGGTATTCAGAGAGATATTCCGCCAGCGCCTGCCGCAGGGCCGGGTCGCCCTGCGCATCGCCGTGGGTGAGCAGCTGGGGCGAAGAATAGAGCAGCTCCTTTTGCAGCCGCGCCCATGTGCGGAACGGGAACAGCTCCGGGTCTACCCCGCGGGTGGAAAGGTCGTACCGCACCGGCAGCACAGGCGGTTCCGGTTTTGGCGGTGCGGGCTGTTCCGGCCCGCCGGCAGGCCGGGACGGCAGGGCCAGATATTCCTGTACATAAAAGCCGCTGCGCTCCCGCGATTCCAGATACCCTTCCGCCGCCAGCATCTGATAGGCGGCATCCACCGTATTCACCGAGACGGACAGCTCTGCCGCCAGCCGCCGCTTGCCGGGCATCCGGGTGCCCGCCGCAAGGGTGCCGCTTCGCATCTCTCCGGCAAGGCTGCGGTACAGCTGTTCGTACAGCGGCACGCCAGAAGAAGCATCCAGCGCCGTGGTCAGATGGACCATAAATTATCCCTCCTGTCTGGGTATTGCGTCAAACTGACACCATGAAAAAACTTTATTCTGGGTATTTTCATGGTGTCAGTTCTGCGTATAATAGGAGCATACCCGCTGGACGCCCAAATGTCAAGTAGGATTGTAGGTAAATGGTTGCGAAGCAATCAAAGCCCCAGTGGGGCTTTGAAGCGACCGAACGGTCTTGCCGCAGGCAAGATGGAAGGGCCTCGCCCTGACAAGTTCGCATGGGTTTGGGCTGGTATTTTGGAAAATTGGAGGGAAAGTAAAATCATGTCTACTACTGCAATGTGGCTGCTTCTGGCAGTCGTTGTCATCGTCATTCTGTTTGCAAGTGTGCTGTACAAGCGCACCTTCACTACCAAGGAGCTGGCCATGACCGGTGTCATGGCCGCTTTAAGCCTTGTGGCCTATCTGTTCTTCCGTGTGCCGTTCTACGGCGGCTCTTCGTTCCATCTGGGCAACACCTTCACCGCCCTGACCGCCCTGCTGCTGGACGGTGTGTCCGGCGGTCTGGCCGGTGCCATTGGTCTGGCGCTGGCCGATATTCTGGCCGGTGACCCGGGCTACGCCGTCACCACCTTTGTGCTCAAGTTCATCATCGGCATCACCTGCGGTGCCGTGGCGCACAAGGCATTCAAGCTGCGCGACCTCGACAAGCACAGCTCCGGCTATCTCGTCAAGGTGATCGTTTCTGCCGGTTCCGGCCTGCTGCTGAACGTGCTGACCGACCCGTTCCTGGGCTACTTCCGCAATGTGTACATTTTTGGTCAGGAATACACCGTGGCACAGGCGCTGACCAAAATTGCAGGCGGCGTCACCTTTGTAAACAGCGTGGCCTCCACCGTGTGTGCGGTCATCCTGTACCTCGCCCTGCGTCCGGCCCTGGAGCGTGCCGGTCTGCTGCCCAAGGGCGAAAAACACTAAGCGATCTCTCTATCCTGATACAGCACTGCTGCCCTCACCTGCCGGACTTCTCCTATCCTCCGGCGGTGGGGGCAGCAGTGTTTTTCGTGGACGACCTATCACACGGAACTCCTCCAGTCTCGCATTCGCTCGACAGCCCCCTCGGGGATGGGGCTTTTGACAGAAACTGAAGCAAAAAAGCGCTCGTCACACAATTCTGCATGACGAGCGTTTCTGCTTTTTATCGCAATTTTCAAAAATAGTGCCTATCAAAACGGCATATTTGCGATATGCAGTTTGCGGATGTTGCTTGTGCATTCAAAACGCAAACTGCTATTCACTACTTTTTATTGAAACATACTTTCGGGCGAAATGCAACGGAGAAGACGCAAAAAGCCCTCGGCTTCTGAAAACAGAGACCGGGGGCTTGTCATGCAATGGTAGCGCAGCTGCGTTTTTATTAGCCGCCCAGAACAGCGGGCAGGAATTCCGCCAATCCGGGGATAGTGAAGGTCAGAATCGCCATGAGTGCCACCGTGCCGATGACGTACAGCGTATCGGGAAAGGCCTCGTCCACCTTCATGCCCAGCACACGGCAGGAGGTAAACAGGTTGACCGACAGCGGCGGGGTCAGGCTGCCGACCATCAGGGTCATCAGCAGGGCGATGCCGAAGTGGAGCGGAGTCAGGCCGACCGATACTGCGATGGGCAACAGGATGGGGGTGGTCAGGATGATGATGCAGACCGTCTCCATGAACATACCAAGGATCATCAGCAGCAGGAAGATGAAGGCGAGGATAAGGAACTTGGAGTCGGTGATGCTCATCAGCCAGCTTGCAAACATCTGGGGCACCTTCTGAGTGGACATGAGCCAGCCGAAGGGAGAAGCGACGGAGATGATGAGCATGATGACGCCGGTGGAAACGACAGCGTCAGCAGACACCTTGAAGAAGTCCTTCAGGGTCAGCTCGCGGTAGACGAACACAGCGAGGAACAGCGCGTAGACCACAGCCACGACAGCGGCCTCGGTAGCGGTGCACAGACCGGAAAAGACGCCGCCCAGAATGGCCACGGGCATCAGCAGGGGCAGCAGAGCATCCAGAATGATCTTCATGCGCTCATTGGCGGTGTACTCGTGGGGGTCCTTGTTCTCCTTCTTCTGCCGACGGACAGCGAAGAAGCTATTCAGGGCGATGAGGGCGATGATGGTCAACAGGCCGGGGGCCACGCCGCCGAGGAACATATCGCCCACGGAGACGCTGGCCGACTGGGCGTAGACCACCATGACGATGCTGGGCGGGATGATGCAGGCCATCGTGCCGCCGGCTGCGATAAGGCCGGCCGTCAGGCCCTTGGGATACCCCTCCTCCAGCATGGAGGGGCCGATGATCTTGCCGATGGCGGCAGCAGAGGCGACACCGGAACCGGAAACGGCACCGAAGAAGCCGCAGGCAGCCATAGCCGTTGCACCCAGACCACCGGGGAATTTACGAAGCAGCATATTTGCCAGCTTTATCAATCGCGGTGTACTGCCGTAGACCATCAAGGCACCGGCAAAGATGAACATGGGCATCGCCAGCATGTTAAAGCTCTTTGCGCCGCTGACCATGCGCTGCAGCAGAATGTCCATCGAGGGGCCGCCGTTGACGCAGAGCAGAGTCATGCAGCTGATGCCGATGGAGAATGCGACCGGCACGCCGATGAGGAGGCAGACCGCCAGCGCAACAAACATCAGGATCAATCCAGTATTCATCGATTCAATTCCTCCTCTTCCTTAGAGGTATCCCTGCCCATCAGCTTCATCAGGTGCAGAATGGCCCAAACCACATAGAAGACGATCATCAGCACGCAGCCCAGCAGGATGGCCAGATAATTGATACCCTGAGGCAGACGGAGGGCGGGGGTCTGCATGGACCAGCTGGTCAGCATCTGCTTATAGGCAATGGTGGACACGATGACAAGGAACACGATGCAGATGACGTCGTCGAGCAGTTCGAAAGCGTTATACACCGGGGTCGGGAGCTTGCGGATAAAGAAATCGATGCGAGTATTGCCGTTGTTGATGGTAGCCATTGCCGCGCCCAGATAGGTGATGAAAACCATCGCCATGCTGGCCACTTCCTCCACCCAAGTAAATGAGTGGTCAAAGAAGTTGCGGTTGATGACCTGCATGAACACGATGACCACCAGCAGGCAGATGGAGACGCAGCTGATGAGCCGCAGCAGGAATTTGATGGTATCGAGAAGCTTCTTTGCCAAAGTCTATTCCTTCCTTTCTCTCGGAGGCCGACAGGCTCTTATCTTTACTTATTAAAAGAGGTGGCCAAGTCGATCCAGCTCTGGCCGTCGGCGTACTGAGAGGCGTAATCGGCCCATACGCCGTCCATTTTGGCCTGGAAGGCGGCCTTATCGACCTCGTTGACCTCCATGCCTGCTTCCTTCAGCAGGTCGAGGTACTTGTTTTCATCGTTCTCTTCCAGATCGATCTCACGGGCGTTCTTGGCCTCTTCCATCAAGATTTCCTGATACTCGGTGGGCAGGCTGTTGAACCAGTCCATATTGCAGACGAAGGGGGCGGCATCGTACATGTGGCCGGTGAGGGACAGGTATTTCTGCACGTCCTGAAGAGAAGAAGAGTAGATGTTGGACAGCGGGTTCTCCTGACCATCGATGGTGCCGTTCTGCAGGCCGGTGTAAACATCAGAGAAGGCCATGATGACGATGGAAGCGTCCAGTGCGTCGTACATGGCGACCTTCATGCTGTTCTCGTTGGTGCGGAACTTGATTCCCTTCAGATCCTCGGGCTTTTCCAGCGGGCGGGTGTTGTTGGTCATGTGACGGTAGCCGCTCTCCCAGATGGACAGGACCTTGAATCCCATGGGCTCAATGAGCTTCTCGGCGAACTGAGCGCCGAAATCGCCGCCCCATGCATTACGAGCATTGTCCAGACTGGTAAACAGGAAGGGCAACAGGGCCACGTTGACCTCTGCGTTGATGCCCTCGAAGTTTGCAGCACCCATCTGCATGCAGGCCTCAGTGGAACCGCCACGCACCTGCTCAATCAGGTCGCTCTCACCGCCCAACGCGCTATCAGTGTAGATCTCGACCTGAATGCCGCCGTTAGTGCGCTCCTCAACAGCCTTTTCAAAGCTCTGCAGCGCGACGATGGAGGGGTGAGATGCACTCATGACCGAGCCGATATTCATCGTATAAGTAGTGCCGGGAGCTGCCGCTGCGGCAGTCGATGCTGCGCCGGAGACAGCAGCGCTGGTGGAAGAAGAACCGCCGCAGGCTGCCAGAGCGCCTGCCATTGTTGCAGAGCCAAGAACCTTCAGGAAATTTCTGCGAGAGATTTTCATAATCGATGTCCTCCTAAATTTTCTTATTCCTTTTTGAACCTGCGGAGTCTTTCTCAACAGGTTGGGTTCAGTGTATTTGCTGCGCGCAGGCTATATCTCGCTCTAAAATTTTAAATTTTTAGGTAAATATTAGAGCGAAAAGGCCCTTTTCTATTCAGGTCTCCTGCATTTGATCCAAAAATAAAAATCAATCTGTATCAAACTTCGTATTTTGCTTTCAGCGCCTTGATACGGGCAGCCTTGGCACGGCATTCGTCATCGGTGGCGTAGTCGTCGGTGGCGCGGGCGATGTGGCGGGTGACTGCATTGATGAAGCGGGCAGAGTCTGCAGCTGCGATAGCATCCACGATGGCCTGATGCTCCATGAGGTTGCACTCCAGTGTACTCAGCTTGAGCGGAGTATGGTTGACACCGAGATAGGCCAGAAATGCGATGCGGTTGGTCCCAAGGTCTTGGTGCATTTTGACCACACGGGCGTTGCCGCAGTAAAGCATATAGCAGCGATGAAACCGCACCTCATTTGCGACCCAATCGGCGTTGAAGTGTTCGCCGCGCTCCGCTACCAAACGGCGGGTCGTTGCCATCACTTCCTTCAGCTCCTCCACCAGCTCAGGGTGTTCTTTTGACGTCTCAATAATCGCATCTGCGTAAAAAACCTCGCACATCATGCGAGCTTCCAGCGCATCCAGCAGTTCGGCGTTCGTGTAGGTACGCACCACCATGCTACGGCGGGGCAGCGCCTCCACATAGCCCTCGGAGATGAGACGGTTCAATGCATCCTTCACTGGCGTATGGCTCACACCAAATTCCTCGGACAGTTCCCGGACGATAAGCTTCTTTCCGGCCTCATACTTGCCGGTATAAATATTCTGCCGGATCTTGTCTGCCACCACATCTACTAAAGAGGTATTGACCAGCAGGCTGAGATCCGTAACGCACTCGATGTTCTGTACTGTGTTCATGAAACTTCCTCAAATTTACCTAAAGATTTTTCTGGCCTTATCATATCACACCTTCGCGCAGTGGCACAAGATGTCTTTTTCACAAGAAAATCGAAAATTTCTTGTGGATATTGCCAATCCGACGGCCTCCTTCGCGTCGTTTTGTGCAAATCGCTTCGAGAAAGGCCACCATTTTGAGCGTTTTGCCGCTTGCGTTTTGTCCTGCAACTTGCTACAATCAATTTAGAATTTACCTAAAAATTTTTGCTTCCATTTCACATTTCATTGCCGGGCCTCTCGTCCGGCCCTATCCTGTGCCTTTTCTGTCCTGTACTCGCGCGCGGGCGCGTCTTTTATAGTATAGAAGGGCACCAAAAAAGAAAGAGGCTACTTTTATGAACCATACTGGCTCTGTACAGCTTTTTCTTGATACCTGCCACCTCATCCACGCCAAAGGGCTGGTCAGTGGCTCCGGCGGCAACATCAGCCTGCGCTGCGACGACGGCATCCTCATCACCCCCTCCGGCCGGAGCTTGGAATCCTTAAAGGAAGAAGACCTCGTCCTGCTGCAGATGGACGGAAGCTACACCTGCCCCAACGGCGGAATCCCGTCGAAAGAGTGGCGGATGCATCTGGCCTGCTACCGCGCCCGCCCGGACGTCTCGGCCCTCGTTCATGTCCACAGCAGCAATGCTGTGGCCGTTTCCTGTATGAAGGATGCAGACTCCTCCTGCGCTATCCCGGTGTATACCCCCGGCTACAGCATGCGCGTGGGCGAGCTGCCCATCCTTCCTTATATGACGCCCGGTTCGGTAGAACTGTGCGACCACGTCTTCCCTCTCATCGCAGAGCGCAACTCGGTGCTTCTGGCAAATCACGGTCCTTTGGCCGTGGGCCGCAGCATGGAGGAGGCGCTGAACATCATCGAGGAGATTGAGGACGAGGCGAAGCTTTTCCTGCTTCTGGGTGACCGTGGCATCGCTATGACGAAAGCACAGCAGGATGCTCTGCCCTCCCACGGACTGCGCTTTTGATTGGTAAAGGAGGAGAGCCACGGATATGACTCAAAACGAAACATTGCTGCTGGGCATCGACATCGGCACTACCGGCACGAAATGTGCGATCTATGACCTGAAGGGTGAGCTTGTCGCCCACGCCTATCAGGAGTACTCCATGATACACCCTCAGCCGTCCTGGACCGAGCAGGATCCCCATCGCTGGTGGAACGCCGTCCAGACGAATCTACGCGACTGCTTTGAGCAGCAGGGCATCGACAGCAGCCGCATCGCCTCCATCGGCCTGAGCTGCACCAATGCCATGACGCTGGTTGACGAGGCAGGCGAACCGGTGTACAACGCCATCGGCCACCATGACAAGCGCGCCGACCCGCAGGTGGCGTGGCTG
>OLFC01000143.1_pt1 | contig 9733 bp, 17 predicted proteins | sample 1608431 | NCBI WGS metagenome assembly OLFC01 (sample SAMN02674795, study PRJEB24791) | human gut metagenome, SKBSTL041 | isolation source: stool | host: Homo sapiens | place: USA | reverse complement strand
GGAGCCGGTATAGATACCTGTACAGGAGCGGGAAAAGATGAAAGAACCCCGGCGGGCCGTTTTGTTACGGTCTGCCGGGGTTTTGTTTCACTTTTTGAGGTTTTGATAACGCTTTTTCCCGTTCTGATAACGGCGTCAGGGTTCCGGGGGTTCGTCGGGCGTATTGAGTTCGAGGGGCTGGCCCTCCCGCTTCATACGCTCAATACAAGCCTGTATCACATAGCCCTGGACGCTCTGATCGGCGGCCTTGGCAGCGGCACGGATGGCCGCACCAATGGACTTGATCGGGCGGACGCTGATATAGTCGCACTTGGCGTTATAACGGTCGTTGCCGCGCCGCCTGTATTCTGGAACTGGCATAGGTCATTCCTCCTCCTGGGGTTCGTTATAGCCCGTCAGGTCGATCATGGTGATCTCCGGGGGCTGCGGGGTGAGTTTGTAATAGCGCCCGTTTTCGTAGTGCCGGTCGGTTACGCCGTCGAACCAGGTAATATCTCCATGCTGGGCCTGGGCGGCCTCCATGCTTTGCTGTGCCTGCTGCTCGGTCAGGCCGTCAAAGGTGAGGCGCTGGCCGTCGGCAAACTGAGCCACCAGGCGGAACGCCGGGAAAATCTGCTGTGTGTTGTCCATGGGGTGCCTCCGTTCACTATCAGTCGGTTGCAAGATCATCGGGGACATCTGCGGCGGTTAAGGGCCTGTTGCAAGCGATTTCTTTAAGGGGGAGATATGGGCAATCGTTATAGCTGGGGTATTTATCGGCCTCGGCACAGAGGAGGCACGAGGCACGGGTGCAATTCTTGTTGACGCGTTGGGCGATGTATTCCTTGTTGGTCATATAAAAACCTCCCGATGAAGTGAATTGAACTTGTCGTATTATAACACGAAACAGTGTATAGGTCTATTCAAATTCAGATAAATGCTGGGAAAGGGCCTGTTCAATCCCGCGGCGCTGGCACTCGCCGGTGCGGTCAAGCTGTATGCTGCCATCTTGACCGGCGGAAACGGTGCAGCCGCACTTCCAGATATACATGGCCTGCGTGATGATGTCCAAAGTCAGATAATCGCAGAGGGCAAGATCATAGGGGGTAACAGAGGAACTGGAGCCACCATTGAATAGATTGTGAGCGGAGCGGATGGCTGTAAATTGACTGTCAGACAGTTCCGCCCGGCGGGCGACGGACAAAATACCGGGGAAACTGATACCGTCGGGGCAAATTTTGCGCCGGGCGATGTCACACAGCGTTTTGTCGGCGGAAAGGATATAGACGGCGGCCATGTATCCGCCGTCCCGCTGGCGAGCGGGGGCGGAGCTGGCGGCCAGAGCCATGAGTTCACAGTAGCGGGCATAGTGGTTCTTGTGGTCGATCATTGGGATACCTCCTGTTCGTTTGGCTCGTAGTAGGCCACGACTTCACCGGTCACGCTGTCGTGGCGGCTGATGATGGTATAGCCGAACTGTGCAAGATCGTCGCGGGCAGCCTGGAGGACGGCGGCCTGGTATTCCGGGCCGCGCTGTGTAAAACGGTCGGGCTTTGTGTAGCGGCGGCGGAAGTCCTCAACAGAGGATGCGGGAACTTGGTATTTTTTGAACTTTTCATACAGAATTGACATGGGGCAATCTCCTTTCTGCTGCTTATTTCTGGCCTGTGGCGTTACTGGTGGTCGGGTTCCAGCCATTCGTCGCGGCTGCTATCGACATAGGCTTTGATATGCTGCTGCCAGCCGTTGTCCTGGTAGATGATGATGTGCAAGCCGTCCGGCTCATTGATCGTGCGTTTATATTCCATGTGAGATCACTTTCTGCCCTTTACCCTGGGCGGCGGGTTTTGTATGGGGTGCCGTCGCTTTGTGCCGGTGCGGCGGCTCCAAGGTGTCCGGGTATCATTTTCGCGGGGTCACGAAAATGGTTGTCAATCAAGGCCAAGGGCGCGGCGGGCGGCCTGCTCTGCGTTGGGTGTCAACTGCCGCTGCCATGCGCTGTATCGGGGAGACCAGCGGAAGCCGTTGGATTTGAGTGCGGCGCGGGTCTCCTCGTCGGGCTTTTCGTCAAAGAGGATTTGGAGCCGGTCGGCCTCCAGGTTGCGGACGATCTCGCCGCCGTCAAATTTGGTGTTTTCGGCGGGCTGTGTCTGTCGGGCGGCTCGGCTGTCCAGCTCGGCAAGGCGGGTTTCCACCCGCTTGATCTTGCCCCGCAGGCTGGAAAGCTCATAGTCAGGCATGGGCTTTTGCGCCCAGGAATAGGCGCTTTGGATGGCGGCGTCATTTTGGGCGGCGGTTTCATCGCTCATGCCAGGGAAGCCCTTCAAGGTCTTGTGCTTGCGGTAGTAGGCGTTCATGGCCTTGCCGGTGTCCAACCTGTTTTGTAACTGCTGGAGCTGATCGGTGAGCATTTCACGGGCGTGAGGGTCGGCCAGATCGACGGGGCCGGAGCCGACGGTTTTGATTTTGTGCAAGATGGCCTCGATCTCTTTGTATTCCTGCCACAAGCTGTCCTCGCGGGCGTTCTGGCGCTGCTTTTTCTTCACCGGGAAGTTAGAGCCGCCGGAAACAAGGATACTGGGACAGCTTGCGCCGTTGCGGTTGTAGTCGTTCGTCCACTGGGCGAGGCGGCGGGCGTAGCGGTCAAGTAGGGCGTCCAGCTTGCCGTGGTAATAGGGACTTGTGGCGGCCTTGCAGCGCTCAACCAGGGCGGCGGCTTTGTCCACGCTGGCCCGGTATTCGTTTGTGGCGCGGCCTGCGGGGTAGTCTCGCATGGACATCATCTCGTGCGCCCGGCGGGCCGTCTCCTCGTCGATGGGGTAATATTTGACGGCGGGGGCTTTCTGGGCTTGCTCCTGGGGCTGTGCGTCGTTGTGGCCGGTGGCGTCAATGATCTCGTCCAGATCGGCGGTCAATAGGCTTTGCTGTTCGTACATGGCTTTTCCTCCTTGGTTTTGGGTGGTGGGGTTATTGGTCGGCTTCCTTGGCCGCCTCCGGGGTGCCGGAATAGTTGTAATCAAGCCCGTGCTGCTCCATGAGATCGGAAACCGCCTGACCCGTCAGGCCGGAGAAGCAAAGGGTCTCGTCAACAACCGTTGCCCCCAGCGTGGCGGCAAGGTCGGACAGGCTGCCGAAGTGGTTCAGGACTGCGGCATAGATTTTGGGTTGCGCCATGGTAGAAACCTCCCTGTTTTGGATTTGGGTTTTGGCCCATGAGCGCCCTCGCCCTGGTGGGAGCGGGGCCGGGCTTGCACCGGCGGCGCGTTTGCGTCGGCCTTGCGGGCTTACAGTTTGAGAAGCCGCCGGGCGGTGTCCTCGTCGATGTAGTTTGACCATCCGGCACGGTGAAGCTCCTCGGCGGCTTGGGAAAGGGTGATCGTGCCGTTCTGGACATCCTCGCGCAGACTATCCAGAATATTTTTGATGGGGAACGGCTCTTTGCGCATGGTATCAGCTCCTTTTTGGGGTTTGTGGTTTGGCCTTGTGGCCTGGGGCCGGGTCGCTTTGTCCGGTGCGGCCCGCTAAGGTGTCCGGGGTCCGTGTCAGGCGACGCGGACATAATAGGCGGATTTTTTGCTGCTCCACTTGGCCCCGGCGGCCTTGATCGCGTCGGCGTGGCGCTCGGTGTCTCCGGCCAGCCACACCACCGGCGCGGCGGTCTGTGCGCCCTTGATGGTGGCGGTGACGCCTGCCAGATCGGCAAAGCGGGCGGCAATCAGTTCGGCGGCGGTTTTGGGTTCGGGCTGCTCGGCGGCGGGCGCGGCCTGCTGGGCTTCCAGCTCGGCGATTTTGTTAGTGGCCCGGTAAAGATCGCCGCGCACAGCGGAAAGCTCGTCTTGTGCCTGGGCCAGCTCGGCGCGGAGTTTGTCGGCCTCGGCGGTGGCGCCGTTGTCACACTCGGCAAAGTATGCCTTGACGGCCCGGGCGGCCTTGGGTTCGGGTTTGATCGGCAGAACCAGGGCCAGGGGTTCGCCGCCCACATAGGCAACGGCGGCGGAGATCGCGCCGGTGGCCCGGAGCGTTGCGGAGGGGGTGAGCGCCGCAATAAATTTTGCGTTGTAGAACGACGCCACACCGGCGGCGGGGTTGTAGTAGCTGGCGGCAGGGGCCTTGCCTGCCTGGAGGGTCAGGGGGCAGCGCTCCAGGGCGGGGGCGTTGGCGGTCTGCTCCACGGTCTCGTTAAACAGCTTGACCAGATCAAAGCCGTTATCCGCGGCCTTTTCGCCGTTCTGCATGGTGTAGTTACCGGCCTCGCAGCAGGTCACGGGCTGGACGATGGCGGCATACTCCGGGGGGTTCATCTTATAGGCGATAAAGCCGTTGGTAACATAGATCGCGCCGTCGTCGGTCACGCGGCAGATAATGCGCTCGGAGCCTTTCAGAGCCTTTGCGGCCTCGTTGGTGTAGTTGCCCATGTACTTTTTCATGCTGATAACCTCCAGATCATCTGTTTTTTCTTGTGTGGCCCGGTGTCGGGCTGGGGTCGGGTCGCTTTGTCCGGTGCGGCCCGCTAAGGTGTCCGGCGGCTGGGTCAGCGCTTGGATTTTTCAACCTGCAAGGCGTTGAACAGGTGGGACTTTGCCATGTAGAAATGGGGGTCGGTCTCGGGGGCGTCCTGCCCGGCAGCGGCGGCGGCTTCCTTGACGGCCTTGCCGGGCTTGTCGGTGTACTTCCAGAGGTTGCACACCAGGGCGGCGTGCTGGCCCTTTTTCACGCTGTACCCCATGCGCTTCCACTCCGCGAAAGTGTGGAAAGTGTCAGCGGCCAGCATGGCATGAAACACGGCGTCGGGGGTCTCGTCGCTGCCCTCGGCAACGGTGATCTTCACGCCCGCCCGGCGGGCGGCGATCTGCTCGGCGGTGTAGGTGGCGGCGACCAGCTCGGCAAGCTGGGCGGGGGTAAAGTTGGCGCGGACGGTCTCAAAGATGATCTCGTTGTTTGTCATGGTGTTTTTCCTTTCCGGCTCGTTGGCCTGTTCACTGTTGCGTGTCGTTCTGTGCTTTCAGCATACACTGTTGCGTGTCGTTTTGTCAAGCACTTTTTTGCAATTTTTTTCGGGGACTGGGGGTTCCCCCTACGGGGGAAATTTTTTTTGAACCGCCCCGCCGGGGCGTTGATTTTCCCCGGCGGCGGTGGTAGAATACAAGCGGCAGGGCGGCGGCGAACTCGCAGCCCGTGCCGTGGTTGAGAGCGTCGGGCCGTGCCTTGGTGGGGTGGCCCGGCGCTTTACTTGTTCAGCAGATCGCGGAGCCGCTGGCGGAACTCGTCAAGGTCTTTGCACTCGCTGGCGAGTAGCAAGAGCCGGAGCCGTTCGGCCTCCCGTGCCTGCTGTACAAGCAATTCGCTTGCTGTTGGCGTGGTCATGTTCACCTCCCCTTTCTGGTCGCCTGGGCCGTGGTGGCCCTGGGCGGTTCGCTGGGCGGCGGGCCGTGTGGCCTCCGCTTGCCTCGGATGATAGCGGCATTTTTCCGGGCCGTCAATAGGGTCAAAACCGTTCCCCCGTCCCCCTTTAGGGGGGACTGGGGAAGTTTTTTTGCACAAATTTCCGGGGTGATTTTTTGTGGAAAATGCTGTGATTGGGGGATTATAGGGGGCGTATATATCCAGGCTATCAAGATACCAGACCGGGCGCATAAAACCCTCCGCCGGGCGGCTGGGCATGATCGGCGGCAGAACGGCGGCAGAACGGCGGCGGGCAGGAACCGGGGCAGAACGGGCGGCAGATCAGCGGGAGACGGCGGCGGCAGATCGGGCCGGGGTGGCATGGTGTGAGCCGGAACCGTGGGCGGCAGGTCGCCGCCGTGGTGGCTGCGGCCTATGCGGGCGCGGGCGGTGGGGCGCACTCATGCAGGCCCAGGGCAGCGCAAGCCGCCAGCAGGCAGAGGGGGGCAGCAGGAGCAGCAACCAGGAGCCGCCAGCCGGGAGACCGGACAGCAGCCACCGCACCAGGCAGGGGCAACCCACCACCAGCGGGAGCAGAACAGGCGGCCAAGGCCAGCACCAACGCCAGCGGCCAGGCCGAAGATCACACCAAACGCGCCCGCGCCCTCACCCGCCCGCGCGAAATCGGAACGCCCGCGCCCGCGAAAGGTACTGCTGGGCCGCAGGCCAAGCCTTGCGGGTTCGGAAGCGCAAAATTTTTTTAGGTAAGGGGTCAAAAAATCGCTTCCCTGGGGCCGGGCCGGGAAATAGTTAGAGGGTCAAAAATGCGACAAACGGGAGCGGATGAGCGAGCAAGACATAAAAAATCCCCCATGAGCTATGCGATGGATAGCACAAGAGGGAAATGAATAAGGAATTATTTTGAAAAGCACTTTTATTTTGCGACAATATGCGATATAATACAGAGGCCAAACCAATCTGAATAATTGCGCAAACAAAATCCAAAGGGGTTACTATACCCTTTTGGGTATTCGCCTATGCGAACAGAGTGAATTTGATAAAATGCAAATTCCGTTTCTGTTCGTATGGGGAAACCCGTTTGCGCAGATTGGTTTGGCGACTATCGGAGTTTGTGTTTTTGTGCGGCTGCTTCGGTAGCCGCACTTTTTATTTTATACAAAGGGGGTTGCGACGCAGTGAAAACAAAAAGAGGAATGGTACTTCTACTATTTATGGGAACGCTCCTTTTGCTTATGTCTGGGTGCGGAGCAAAATATGAAAATCCAGCTGACCTTCCGTTTGGAAGTGATGGGTGGCAGATGCAAACGGCGGGAGAGGCCATAGAAGCTCTGTCCGCAGCCGGATTTACCAATATTCAGGAGAACATAAAGGAAACAAGTTCTGCTGATGATGCGGGAAAAATCACAAAGATAACTGTGAACGGTGAAAACCTGTTCCGCAAAGGAGACCGGCACGAGGGAACCGATGTGGTGGAGATCACATATTATTCCTTGAAACGGTACGAGACAGAAATGGAAATCGAAGTGTCGGGAGATGCGGGGCTGCCGGTGTTCACAGTGAACACGAACCTGCCGAACGGGACAAGACTGGAATTGAAGCTGAGCAACGAGGAGAGCTATTCTGAGCAGCAGACAGTAAAGGTTAAGGACGGGCAGGCTGTCAGTGATATATTTTGGGATAATGGGCATTACCTGCTTGGGGAATACACGCTGTCTGTGGTCATGAAGCCGGAAGATCAGAACGCAAGTGTGCAATATGAAATTGGAAAAAACGGAGAAGCCATGACAGGGCCGCTGGTACATATAGACGAAAACGATGCGGGTAAATACTTGCTCCTGGAGGATGGCTACACCTCGAACTATACAGAGCCAGAAAAAATCAGTGAAGATGAACTGCGGGAGCGCTTTGCACAGGCGCTATCTGGCTTTGGAAACGACTATGAGATTGACTTAGAGGGGTATGTGTACACCGTGAGCGTGTGGCAGGACGGCTTGGCAGCTTGTGCGATACTGGCGGAGCAAGGAGTGCCGACCGCGGTAGAACAGTGGGGGGAGATTGTGGACACAACGGCGGAAGCGTCCAACAGCCTGCAAGAGCTACTGAGTATTAGCGGGTATGGCGATTACATGGTGCAAATAGAGGTCTTGAATGACCAGAACCATGAAAACACCTTGCTGACAGTACTCCTGGGGATGGTGTCATACAACTGCGTCTCTTGAAAAATTTTGGGAGTTAGCAACTTTCGCAGGTTTTCTGTGTTAATATCATAGTGTGCAATAAAGCCCGTGGCGGAAACGCTGCGGGCTTTGCCGTTGAATGCGCCCTGCGCAAGCCGAAGCCCTGCGTACCTACGCGGGGTATTTTTGTAGGCTGCGCCGGGGCGCACGATCATTTGGAGGTGTGAAATGCCGAAGCGGAGCGAAAAGCGCGACACCGCCAAGGCTGAATACATCGCCCGAAAAGCGAGGGGCGAGGAAGTAAGCCTGCGGGAGCTGGCAAAAGAGCAAGGCGTGGGCTATCAAACGCTGCGTAACTGGAAAGCGGCGGACAAGTGGGACGAGGCGCTGCCCAAAAGAAAGCGGGGCGGCCAGCCGGGGAACCGGAATAGCGCCGGGAAACAGAACGCTGCGGGGAGCCATCCGGGCGCACCGGTCGGGAATAAGAATGCGGAGAAGGACGGAGCGTACAGCGCCGTCTTTTTTGATATGCTGACGGACTGCGAGCGGGAGCTTGTGGAGCAAACGCCGTTGAAAAGCAAAGAGGCCCTGGAGCATGAAATGAAAATCCTGAAATTCCGGGAACACAAGATACTGGCGAAGATCACCGAGTATGAAAGCGCCCCGGAAGATAGCCTATATATCTCCAGCCTGATGGACATGAGAGTGCCTGGCGGGCGGGGAAAGGACAAAAAGGACGGGGCTGTGCAGAGTATGGGAATGTACAGCAAGGACAGTGCATTTAGCCGGGCGCTGAAATTGCAGGAGGCGCTTTACAAGGTGCAGGGCCGTATTGCGAAGATCGCAGACAGCCTGCGGGCACTGGAGGAGAGCGAACGGCGCATGGAGCTGGAGCAGGAACGCTTGGCACTGCTGCGGATGCGGGCCACCGGCGCGGTGGATGTACCAGACCCGGAAATGGGCGGAGAGAGCTTTGCCGACGGCGGAGAGGAGGAAGCATGACGCTCTACACAAGCAAAGTGGTGGCCCAGTGGTTATGCCTGACCGAGCGGCGGGTGCGGCAGCTCAGGGACGAGGGCGTGATCGTGGAGGCGAGGCCGGGCCTTTATGAACTCCAGCCGACAGTGGCGCGGTATATCACCTACATCGGCGGAGCAGGGAAAGAGACGCTGACCAACGAGCGAATGAAGCTGACGAGGGCAAAGCGGGAAGCGGCGGAACTGGAAAATGAACTGCGCAAGGGAGAAGTCCACCGGACAGAGGACATTGAGCGGGGCATCAAGTCCATGTTCCTGAATATCAGAAGCCGCTTTCTGGCACTCCCGGCAAAACTCTCCCCCACCCTGGCGACCATGGGGGGAAACCAGACTGGCATATTTGACGAGCTGAAACAGACCATCGACGAAATTCTGGAGGAAATGAGCGACTACCGGGTGGCCTTTGCGGTACAGGACGGTGAAAGCGATGGAGAAGAAGCGGAATAAAAATCCATGCGAGGGATGCGTGTGGCCTGCATACGCCGAGGGAAACAAAGTCCTATGCCCATTCCAGCGCTGTGTGAGAAAGGAATATGAACGGCTGTGGCTGGAACGGAAAGAAGAACATGAAAAAGAATATTCTGGATCCTCTGGGAATGGAGCGCAGCGGCTGCGATTACCTGCGGCCCAGACTGGATGAAAACAGCGCCGTATTATATAAGAAAGAGAACGGCGTCATGACCGGCTGTAAGGACTATTACGACAATGCCTTTGTTCTGGGCGGGGCCGGATCCATGAAGTCCACCATTTCCGACATGAAGAAGATCCTGTATATGTATCTGAACCATGGAAAGACCCCGGACGGCGGCCGTATCCTTTCAATGGAAGGTATCCGGTCCATGTGCCGTCCGCGGATGGAGTACCGACCGGAGAGCTGGTACTGCTTCGGACTGGCTACAAAGAAGATCGACGATGTGACCGTGGTGGAGCACGGGGGAAGCCTTACAGGCGTTTCCTCCAACATGTCCTGGTCCTACGACGCCGGCTGCGGAGTCATCGTTCTCTGCAACACCTCCGACGTACCGGTGAGCGCCATTGCCGATGCGGCCATGCGTATGTACCATGGCCGGAATCCACTGGAGGACCGGGGACTTTACCAGGAAAATCCATGGTCAGAAAAGACCAGAAAGGTCGCAG
>OLFC01000135.1_pt1 | contig 9976 bp, 8 predicted proteins | sample 1608431 | NCBI WGS metagenome assembly OLFC01 (sample SAMN02674795, study PRJEB24791) | human gut metagenome, SKBSTL041 | isolation source: stool | host: Homo sapiens | place: USA | reverse complement strand
CCGGGCTGATGGCGTTCAAAGTTTTGATGGTGTACATAGTCCAGATTTCCCTTCTGTTATACGAGAACCCTCTCAGTCACGGCTTGCACCGTGCCAGCTCTCCCGAAGGGTGAGCTTAGAAAGCGGGTTCGATCAAGTTGTCCTTCTGATAAAAAGCTCCCCCCTCGGGGGAGCTGCCGAACGAAGTGAGGCAGAGAGGGTTTTATGCATTTTCTTTGCGGAACTTCTCCATGAAGTCCACCAGCTTATCCACGCCCTCGGCAGGCATGGCGTTGTAGATAGAAGCGCGCATGCCGCCCACCAGACGGTGGCCCTTCAGGTTCACGAAGCCTGCTTCTGCAGCTTCGGCGCAGAACTTCTTGTCCAGATCTGCATTGGGGCTGGTGAAGGTGACGTTCATGGTGCTGCGGTAGCGGTGCTCCACAGGATTCGTGAAGAAGTCCTGACCATCCAGATAGTCGTACAGCACCTTGGCCTTGGCTTCGTTGATCTTCTGCATGTTGGCAAGACCGCCGATGTCATTTTCCAGATACTTGAGCACCAGACCGGTCATATAGATGCACCAGCAGGGGGGCGTGTTGTACATGCTGTCCTTGCCCAGCAGGGTGGTGTAGTTCATCATGGTGGGCACATTGTCGGCGGCATGGCCCAGCAGGTCATCGCGGACGATGGCAATGGCCATACCGGCGGGGGCCACATTCTTCTGCACGCCGAAGTAGATGCAGCCGTACTTGGTCACGTCCACCGGCTTGGAGAGGATCATGGAGCTCATGTCTGCCACCAGAGGCACACCCTCCACCTGCGGCACCTCCACGAACTGGGTGCCGAAGATGGTGTTGTTCTGGCAGATGTGGATGTAGCTGGCATCCTTATCATAGTTGATGGCGTTCACGTCCGGGATGTAGGTGAAGTTTTTGTCCTTGCTGGAAGCAACAATGTTCACCTCGCCGAACTTGGCAGCTTCCTTGGCGGCAAGGTTCGAGAAGTTGCCGGTGACAAGGTAATCTGCCTTGCCGGTGGTCATGAAATTCAGCGGGACCATGGCGAACTGCTGGGTGGCACCGCCCTGAAAGAAACCGACCTTGTAGTTGTCGGGAATGTTCATTACCCGGCGCAGGGTGGCCTCGGTGTCCTTGATGATGGCATCGAACCACTTGCTGCGGTGGCTCATCTCCATCACGCTCTGACCGCTGTCGCCGTACTCGAGCAGTTCTGCCTGTGCCTGTTTGAGCACCTTCTCGGGCAGCATGCTGGGGCCTGCGCTGAAGTTGTAAACTCGTGCCATAATGAACTCTCCCTTTCCTGTATCGCACAGCACCGTGGTTTTCTGCGGTGCGTTCTGTTGATTGCTGTAGCCGTAGTATACCGGTTTTGCGGGGGCAAAAACAAGAGCATCTTTGCACAAAGATACGGCACAAAAGCCCCTGTGCAGGCACAAAGCACACAAATGTCCTTAATAGAAAGACAAAAACAAAGACAAATGTAAAATACAGCCGGAAAAGCCTGATTCCATCGGCATTTCCGGCTCTTGCACTTTTACGGGAAAACAGGTATAATAAAGAAACAAAGACAAATGTAAAAACAAAAAAGATGCGGAAAGGAGGGGGAACGGCAGGATGTATGGCATCCCGGACAGTGTAAAGCCGCTTTCGGCGGCAGAGGAGCAGGTGATGCTGGCGGTGTGGGCCTGCCGTGCGCCCGCGACCCGGCGGGACATCGACGAAAAGCTGCGCGCAAAGGGCTGGGCCCCGGCGACCGTGCTCAACTTTCTTTACCGGCTGGAAGAAAAGGGCTGGGTGAAAAGCGGCAAGGATGGCAACCGCAATACCTACACTCCGGCCATCACCCAGCGCGCCTATAATGTGTGGAGCATGCGCGAACGGCTGGACACCCTCTTTGGCGGCGACCTTGCCGCGGCGGTGCGCGCGCTGGTCAGCGAAAGCGGCTGCGGCCAGAGCGAGCTGGAACAGGCCATAAAGGTGCTGGAGGAAAAGCATCTGGAAGCGGAAGAATATGATCTGTATGACCCTTATGGGTAAAAAGGAGAGCGGAAGATGGATTGCAAACTGCGTGCCAAAAACTGCGGCGGCTGCCCGATGCTGGGCATGGACTACGCCGCACAGCTGAAACAGAAAGAAGAGACCGTGAAAAAGCTGCTGGGCAGATTCGGCCCGGTGGAGCACATCCGGGGCATGGAAACGCCGTACCACTATCGGAACAAGGTGATCTCCACCTTTACCACCGGCTGGGGTGGAAAACTTACCTCCGGCATCTACGCGGCAAACAGCCACAAGGTGCTGCCGGTGGAGAGCTGCCTTTTGCAGGACGAAGTGCTGGACAAGACCATGCTGGCTGTGCGCGCAGCAGCGGGCACCTGCCATTACCAGCCTTTTAATGAGGATAAGGGCACCGGCCTTCTGCGTCACTGCCTGCTGCGGCGCGGTGTTATGACCGGGCAGGTGATGGTGGTGCTGGTGACGGCTCAGCCGGTGCTGCCGGGTGCCAAGAACTTTGTCAAAGCCCTGCTGACCGAAGCCGGAAAGCAGGGCGTGGCCATCACCACCATCGTCCAGAACGTGAACGACCGCAAAACCAGCGTGGTGCTGGGCGATATGGAAAAGGTGCTGTACGGCAAGGGCTTCATTCTGGATACCCTCTGCGGCAAGACCTATGCCATCAGCCCACGCAGTTTTTATCAGATCAATCATACCCAGACCGAAGTGCTGTACGGCCTTGCAGTGGACGCGGCGCATCTCACCGGCAAAGAAGTGGTGCTGGATGCCTACTGCGGCATCGGAACCATCGGCCTGACCGCCGCCGACCATGCAAAGCAGGTAGTGGGCGTGGAGGTGAACCGCGAAGCGGTGCACGATGCCATAGGCAATGCAAAGCACAATGGCGTGAAGAACGCCCGCTTCTTTGCCGCAGATGCCACCCGGTGGATCGGCGAAGCCGCTGCGGCTGGTGAACGCGCAGACGTGATCTTTATGGACCCGCCGCGGGAGGGCTCTACGCCGCAGTTTATCGAAAGCGTGGCCCGCATGGCCCCGAAGCGTGTGGTCTACGTGAGCTGCAACCCGGCCACGCTGGCCCGGGATCTGGAGCTGCTGACCCGGAAGGGATACAAAGTGGAGAGCAGCACGCCGGTGGATATGTTCCCCCACAGTGAGCATATCGAGACGGTTGTCTTGCTTTCCAAGGGTGAGGTCGACTCGAAAAAGATTCGGGTTGAGTTCTCTTTGGAAGATATGGATATGTCCGAATTTCAGGATGGGGCAACCTATCCGCAGATCAAGGAGTATGTGTTGGAGCATACCGGGTTAAAGGTGTCCAACCTCTATATCTCACAGATTAAACGAAAATGTGGGATTGGGGTTGGTAAGAACTATAATCTGCCGAAGTCCGAGGATTCCAGACAGCCCCAGTGTCCGCAGGAAAAAGAGAAAGCAATCCGAGAAGCATTCAAATATTTTGGGATGATCTAACATCCCGCAAAATGGAGGTTTCTTATGGATAGATTGATTTCTTGTGAGTTTAACATGGATACCGCTTGTGTGGAACTGAAATTTTTAGATGGCAGCATGATTGCCATTGATACCATCGCCGTGGAGAATGAGGTTGCCGATAATATGTATCAGCGGTCAGAACTGGATTATCTGATTTACAATGACCCGGTTGGATATGCAGACCTTGTTTTGAACGGAAACCCCGAAATTTATCTAAAAACTGTAACTGAATGTAAACCCTTAGATTAAAACGCAGCCCTCTGCCTTTTCATTGGCAGAGGGCCGTTTTTTGCTTAACAGTTATTGAGCATCCCTTAATTGCTCTACAACACTGCATTTCGCTGCGTTGTCATACATCATGCAAGGAATCAGCCACCCCAGCAGAAGAAATACCGGAATTGTCAGCAGGACAGGCAGAATGGTGAATCGATACTCAAAGAACCAGAACATACTGCCCAGCATTTTTCCCGCAAGAGGTCCCACCGCCAGCGACAGAATAAAGGCCGCCGATACGGAGGACATTGCGTAAAACAATCCCTCGTAGATCAGCATGGTTTTGAGCTGCCGGTTCGTCATTCCTACAGCCTGAAGCACAGCAAATTCACGGCGGCGGGAAAGAATACCGGTCATCATGGCGTTGAAGAAATTTAAGAGTCCCACCAGCCCAATGATAGCACAGAGGATACCACCTATCAGAAGGAACATCTGCCGGAACTGAGCAAATTCAGAGCGAGCCGTGGCCTTGCTTTCATACATCAAGGGCGAAAACTCACCGGCAGTGAGCTTCGATAGATATTGCTCTGCTTCGGCCTCGTCAACTTCGTCCGCTGTGTCGAACAGGTAGAGCATCGGAATGGCTGCACCACCGCTGTCCCTCTGTGCGGTGTCCACAGACAAAACTACGTCATATCCAATACCACCATAACGATAACTCATGGAATTCGGAAGTTCTACCAAGGCGCAGACCGTGTACTCTACATCTCTGGCTCCATACAATTTTGCCTGAAAGTACTCCTCCGGTGTATCTTCGGTGAGTTCCCCGGTGCGGCTGTCGATATATTTCACATCGTCCGCATAGGTAATGGTGATCGTGTCTCCCACCTTGGGGTAGTATTCAGGATTGGGCAGATTACCGTAGTCATCTAAGGAAACCGCAATGGCAATGGCGTTATTGTCCGGCTCCAACATGGGAGAAATATCTCCGTCGAATACTTGCAGCTTGTCAAACAGACTGTTATCCAGAGCCTCGATTCTGGTATCTCCCATCACCATATTGCCCCGGTGCTCCAGACGGCTCATATGGCTGTCCAACTGCTCGGCGCTTTCGTACCTTGCATAGTCCTGCCGCAGAGCATCCTCCGTCATCCACAGGTAGGCGGGTTTTCGCACAGCATATCCCGTGCCGGAAAGACTGGCCTTTGTGTTTGCTGCGATCTCCTCGATCTGTTCTGGCGTGATGAATTCATCTGCCGGGTTGTAACGGAAATAGTCGGGCGTGCTGACGATAAAATCGGCGCAGGTCATGGAGGATACATACTTCTCCATGCTGAAGCCGCCCACAAAGGCACACAGCGCATTGAACAGTGTCACCGACAGTGCCAGAGACACCACCACCAGCACCGTCTTTTTCTTGTTTCGTCCCAGATTGGCAAAGGCCATCTGATGGAGCTTTGCTCCCCGGATGCTGCGCCGTTTTTTCTTGGTCTGCATCACATCCGTATATTTGGTAGCCTCCACCGGAGAAACCCTGGCTGCCATTTTCCCGGGCTTGGAGCAGGACAAAAGCACCGTCAGCAGGGCAAACAGCACGGAGCCAACAAAGATCACAGGCGAAGTGCTGATGGTGGTGATGCCTGCATCCAACCGGGTGGAGCGCAAGACAACAGGAACCAAAACAGCGCCAATGCCGTAGCCCAGCAGCAGCCCCGCCGGAATACCGATCAGACAAAGCAGAAGTGCCTGCTGGCGAATGATGCGTTTGAGCTGCCGGGGCGTTGTGCCAATGGTTTTCAGAAGTCCGTAAAACCGGATATCCCCCGCAACAGAGATCTGAAAAATGTTATAGATGATAAGATACCCCGTGAAAATCACCAGCAGCAAAAAAGCTGCTATGGCGACCATCAGCTCTGGATCGAGCTGTGACTCCAGCTGGGATGAGGTATATCCCCAATTGACGCCGATCCGGACGCTGTTTGGATCGGTATAGCTGTCCCATGTGTAGCCAAGATCGGTATCCACCTGCTCCATCTGCCCTTGAATGTTTGTGCCGGAGGCCAGCATGACATTCAAATCGGTGCGGAAAGGCTGTAAACCTGTTTTCACTGCCTGCGCTTCGATGTCATCTGCGTAATCACGGCTGATGTTGATGTAATGAACAGGCATTAGTTCATCATAGTCCCAATAGCCCACCAGCGTAAAGGTATCTGTTACAGTAAAGGCGGTTTGATCCTTGTCCGTAATGGAATAGGAAACCGTGACCTCGGCGCCCAGCTCCGGCGTTACGCCAAGCAGCTGCAACGCTGCCGTATCCATGGCTACCTCTTTGCCGCTTTCGGGCATCCGTCCGGTAGTAGGGGTTGCATAGCTCCATTTAGTGCAGTTGGCATCCATGTAGCTGATCTCTGCCGGTATTTTGGCAAAGACCCCCTCCGCAGTGATACCGATTACCTTCCGTGCCCCCGTAGCCTTCACCTTTGGGTGGGCAGCGATGCGTTCCGCCTGCTCGGGGGAAACATCCTTAAAGGTGCCATGCGCATAGCCGCCTACCTGCCGAAACTGGTAGGTTTCATAGCTGGCGTTCAACGACAAGACAATGGTGAACATGGACGTAAATAGCAGCGTTGTCAGCGCAATGGCAAAAATAGCGATCAGATTGCGGCGACGGTTCGCATAAAGAGATTTTAAGCTGAGCTTTCGAATACATTTTCGATTTTTGACATTCATCGTAGCCACCTCCCGTTAGTTCTGGGAGACGATCCGACCATCTTCGATACGGATAATGCGGTCTGCCATCTGCGCAATTTCTTCGTTGTGAGTGATCATTACGATTGTCTGGGCGAACTTTTGACTGGTGACTTTCAAAAGGCTCAATACATCCTGGCTGGTTTTGGAATCCAGATTGCCGGTGGGTTCATCTGCCAGAATGATAGCGGGTGCTGCCGCCAGCGCACGGGCAATGGCTACCCGCTGCTGTTGACCGCCTGAGAGCTGATTGGGCAGCGCATCCAGACGGTCATCTAGCCCAAGGGTCTGTACAATCTGCTGTACGAAATCCTTATTGACCTTGCCACCGTCCAGCTCAATGGGTAGAACAATATTTTCATACACATTCAGCACCGGAACAAGATTATATGCTTGGAACACAAAGCCGATTTTCCTGCGGCGGAAGATGGTCAGCGCTTCCTCCTTTAGGGAGAAAATATCCTGTCCGTCCACCATGACCGTGCCGCTTGTAGGGCGATCCAGCCCGCCCAGCATGTGCAGCAGCGTGGATTTGCCGGAGCCGGATGTGCCGACAATTGCAACAAATTCGCCCTTCTTTACACTTAAATCAACTCCATCCAACGCATGAACTGCGTTATTGCCGGAGCCATAAATCTTTTTCAGGTTTTTTGCCTGTAAAACTTCCATAAATGAGTACCTCCATGAAAAAATCTGTATGTATGAAAGGAAATGATCCTTTGATACATACAGATTATCGCATAGGAATCTTTCCACATTCTTTCCGGCGGAAAATGAAATCTAACAGTTTTGATAGAATTGTTGTTATTTCGGCAGAAATATGGAAAACGTACTTCCTTTTCCCGGAACGGAAGCAACCTTGATATAACCGCCCTCGCCGGATATGATCTGTCGGGCAAGGTATAAGCCGATGCCGACCCCTTCTTGTTTCTGCACACTATTTGAGCGGTAAAAGCGAGCAAATATCTTCGCTTGCTCATTTTCCGGGATGCCTGAACCGGTATCCGATATATCGATCCTTGCAAACATTTCATAGCTTACGGCAGAAATAGTAATGGTGCCATGCTCTGTATATTTGATGGCGTTGTCTACGATATTAGCCAGCGCTTCCGCTGTCCATTTGAAGTCGAATACAGCAAAAGCATCGGTATCCTGCATTTGCAAAGACAATCCTTTTTCAGAAGCCTTGGCAGTATATTGTTCTACCACACTTTCAAGCAGCGGCTGCAGCGCTGCTTGCTGAGGGGAGAGTGAAATGATCCCGTTTTCCAGTCTGGAAAGCTTTACGAGAGAATCGATCAGAAATCGCAGCTTTTCCGATTGTTTGTACAGCGCCTCCACATTTGCCTTCGCCGATGCAGGCAGAGTTTCCTCCATCAAAAGCTCGCTGTATAACAGCAGGTTTGCAATCGGCGTTTTTGTCTGGTGGGAGATGTCCGCAATCAAGGTTTTGATTTTGTCTTTTTCCTGCGCTATGTTTTGAGAAGATGCTTCTGCGGCGGAAAGATAGTGCGCAAACTTCGTTTCCAATGCAGATAGCTGGCTTTCATCAAAATTGGTTTCAGAAAAGGAGCCGGTCATGGCAGCGTCCAGCATCCTTTCGATTTCTTCCATCGTTTTTCTGGCCTTTCTCCGCTCCCATAACACAACAGCTGCCGCCGCCAGAAAACACAGCAGTATGATCACAATGCCGGTTTTATTCATCTTTTGTCACCCAGCTATAACCGATTCCATAGACGGTTTTAATGTATTTCTGTGCGCCAAGCTTATCCCTCAGACGCTTGATCGTAACAGACAAAGCATTTTCATCCACATATTCTGCGCCATCTGTCCAGATCCGGTCGACAAGGTCTCCACGGGTCATGGTTCGGCCTCGGTTTTCAACAAGCAGGCGCAGTAATTTTTGTTCTGTTTTACTCAATTTCACTTTTGAATCTCCCACATAAAAGGTCATAGCCTCAAAGTCAAAGTGAAATAGATCCATATGGATCGGCGCATTTTTATGGCTTGACGCTTGCTTTCGCAGTTGGGTATTCACCCTTGCCCGCAAAACCGAAAGAGAAAAGGGCTTGGTAATGTAATCATCAGCACCTCTCTCCAGTCCGTCTACGATGTCCAGATCGGTGTCATTGGCAGTCAGCAGAACAACAGGAATATAGGGTGTGTTTTCCTTGACCTCCCGGAGCAACTCGAGCCCGCTGCCATCCGACAGATTGATATCCAGCAGGATCAGGGATACACCGCCGCAAAGAAGCTGTTCCTTCGCCGTTTTTAGGTCTTGGCAGGATATAATCTGACGGTCATCTGCTTTCAGTGCTTTACTTAAACCCTGATTCAACCCTATATCATCTTCAATAATCAATAATTGTTCCATGTATCTCACTCCCTCGTTATTCAAAGGCCACCATTATTTCCTTGGGTAATTTTTCGTTCTCACAGTTCAGAAGATAGGCGATTGCTCTGCTTGCAAATTTGTTTGTTTTCACTGTATCCCAATCGGCAAGCAAAATGACCTCTGCCTTGCCGTTCTCAAAATCTAATGATATTTCGCCCCATTCGCCGTCGCAGTCTGCCTGATATTCGTAGATTGCGGCGGCGATTTTCTTTTTTCGCTTGGTCTTGGATTTCTGTTTTAGCCGGACTGCATGGATTGCGCCCTCGGCAACCAACAATTCCGTCAACTTGTCCACTGCTTTTCGGTAGGCTCGTTCTGCACCGCTGGCTGTACTGCCCTCAAACATAACCGCCAGTTCTTCAAAGGTGGGGCGGTCTTTCCATGAGCTGACACGCCCACAGGTCATGCAAATTGCTAACCGTTTTTCGAGCAAGGTCTGTTCCCGGTAATTCAGTTTCTCAAATGCCCGCTGCACCTTTTCTGCCTGTATGCCGTTCCAGAGGATATCGGTATAGTTCCAGCTATCGTCAAGGGCTACATCCTCGCCTGTTTCTTCGCCGTCCTCGTCTGTGACATAGAAAGGCTGCTGATTGCGGATACCTCGCACAACTTTCAGATAGTCTTCGGCAAGAGCAAGATCACAGTTGTATTTCTTGGAAAACTCGTTGACCGCATCCTTGGTATTGTGGTACAGCCAAGCCATTGACCGCACCATTTTGTAATTGGTCAGAGAGGACACCGACCATTTTTCTTCGCCCATGCGAAAACGGAGCATAGCATCCCGGATGAACGGGAAAATGTATGTAGCATACTCCGCACCCTTGGCAGGATCATAGTCCATCAGCTTTTGGAGCATTTGTTCCCTGCAGGAGAGCTTTATATCTATAAAACGGTCTGTATCGTACAGATCGCCGCCATCCACACCCCAAAAGCCTTTGATGCGCTTATTGAGCTGTGGCTCATAATGGTGGAGGAAGAACGAGAAATATATCAAATTCTTTTCCCGCAAGGCAGACAGGATATATTCATTCAGACTGTCCACCGCTGGCGGCTCCGGTTCCAGTTGGAAGATGCGCTCTGCCACATAGGGAATGATGCCGTCACCGTGCGGATT
>OLFC01000102.1_pt1 | contig 11077 bp, 5 predicted proteins | sample 1608431 | NCBI WGS metagenome assembly OLFC01 (sample SAMN02674795, study PRJEB24791) | human gut metagenome, SKBSTL041 | isolation source: stool | host: Homo sapiens | place: USA | reverse complement strand
AAGTACCGTCTTGCATCGTGATGCCTCGTCCCGGGCCTTGCAATAGGAAATACCAAGACGGGTCTTTTACTTGAGACGTGATGTTGATCGGTTCGCTCCACGTCTTACCATCGTCCTCACTTTTCACGAGCATAAGTTGGGCGGTCTCGTCCGGTGTCATTCCCGGCATGGAGTTCCACCAAGCCCGTTCGTTACCCATACCATGCGTCCATGCGGCTACTACCCAGATCGTATTGGTCTTTTCGTCTACCAAGATCGATGGGTCTCCCACGCCGTTTTGTCCGTGGGGCAGGCCATCCGTTTGTTTGAAAGTCATGGCTACTCGCATCGGTTCCCAAGTTTGTCCCTTATCGGTACTGCGGCTTACTCCGATATCGATTTTCTCTTGCAGGTCCACGCTGCTATTATAGCGAATATCGTAGACTCCGAGTAATGTTCCGTTATTCGTCGTCACTAATCCCGGGATGCGGAAGGCCGCCGATCCGTCATCCCCGGCTTGGCGTACGCCGATACCTACATGGCGTTCGTCCACCTTTCCTTTCCAAGTGATGTCGATCGGTTTGTTGTTGATCTGGGCGTTAGGTATCGTAGTCGCTACTTTTGCCAATAAGGAAGTCTCTGGCTTCATCTGGATACTTACCCAGAAATAATTGATGCCTTTAAGCATCGGTTGTTTAGAGGTTAGTTTTACCGTGCGCGACAAGGGGGCGGTAACCTCATCTTGCCGTACGGAATAAGATTCAAGAGCCTTACGGGTATTTCCCGGTATATGGCTGGATATGTACGTAACGGGACTGAAATGTTCCCCTTTGCGGGATGGAGCTTCCACTCCGCTATAAAATAGACGTATCGCTTGGATGTCCGACAGATTGACATTGTCTCCGATCTGTATCGTGATCTCGTTTAATACATCCCCTTTTTGGGCCGGTATCCGCATCTCGTAAAGTACATTGTCGATCCGGTCTATCAAGATGGGGATTTGTTGCTCTCGCACATAAAGACTGTCTGCCGCAAAAGCCGTTTGTACGATGAAAAGAAGGCAGAAATACAGGAAAGTTTTTTTCATGATGTTTTTTGTTTGTAGGTTGAAATTAATAGATATGTGAATTCCAAAGGTAGCGATATTCATTCATATGAACAAAGCCCCTTTGGAATTCGTGCCAAAAACCTAGTTATATCCAATCGCCTTAAACCTATGTACGATTAGTATCCGGGAGTCTGTTTCAATGCGGGATTGTTTGTCAATGCATCCTCGTTGATCGGCCACAAAAGACGGGACTCTTGTGCGGTCGTGTATTTCAAGACATATTGATTACCGAAACGTCTCAAGTCATACCAACGCTTGCCCTCGAAGAAGAACTCGCGCAGCCGTTCTTTCAATATAGCTTCCATCACGTTCTCATCGCCCCCCTCAAATGGGTTATCGTTATAGAAACTTCCCTTGTCATTCGGATAAGCGACCTCGTTTTTATGTGCGTTGAAATATTCAGAACCGTAAGCACGCTCGCGTACGGCATTGATCTCCGTGGAAGGATCTTCTCCTAAGAGAGCTTTAGCCTCGGCTAGTAGTAACAGGGCATCGGCATAACGGTAAATAGGATAATCATCCAGCCAGTTACGTTCGTTGCTACCCTCCAATGTTGTTCCTTGGAATTTGTATGCGAATGGAGCGATGTACTTTATGCTTCCGTCTTCCTGTTTTTGATAAACAGCTTTCAAGGTTCCTGTCAGACGGGAATCATTTTCGCGGAAAGTTTTCCAGTAATGATCTTTCTTAACTTGGTAACGCATTAAACCGTGGAAATTATAACCCGGAATTTCCATGAATGGGGTTCCTGATTCATCGCAATAGTTTGCCATGTATTCACGTTGCGGAACCATGTTGTTTCGCCAATTATAATCTTTCCACATGGTGAATTCATCTTTGATACTCTTGAAAGCGAAGATGATCTCGCTATTCTCCTTATTCCCATAGGCGAATACATCAGTAAACTTATCCTGTAGCTTTAGGTTGCCGTTTTGTTGAAGATCTTGCAAAGCAGCCTTGGCGGTAGAATAATCTCCTGTACCTCCACCCATTTGGCGACCACTCCATAAATAAACTTCACCTTTTAGTATCAATGTGGCTGATTTAGACCAGTAGCCTTTTCCATATTTGTAAGAATAATCACTACCGAAAGCATTGACGGAAGCGTTAATGTCTTTCTTGATCTGGTCCATGACCTCACTTGCTGGAGACGCCGCTTTTTCCAAATGAGAGATATCCAGTTCGTTACCTAGAGTAGGTTCGGTTACCAAAATTACATCTCCCCATGAACGTAATAGATGGAAATAAATATACGCACGCATACCATATGCTTCACCTAAGAAGTAGTTCTTCTCATTTTCATCTAATAAGGTAGTCTCGTTGGTCTTACGGATCATGAGGTTTAATTGGTTGATTGTCTCATAGAAATCTCCAAAATTGCTGATGCCCGTAAATTCAGCGTTGATCGTATTATACGGATATCGTTCTACGCCTTGAGTGGCTTCACCTCCGAAAGGCTGGTCGCCATAAATATCGGCACGTGGTTCACCCAGTACGAATATATTATAGCTACGTAAGCGAAGCAAGGAATGCAGACCTGTATTGAATGCCTTGAATTGGTCCGATGATTTCCAATAGTTAGCATCGGAAATACTGCTGACTGGCTCCATGTCCAACGAGGTGCATCGATTGAATGTCAACAAGGACACAGCCACCATAAAGGTTATAAATATCTTTTTCATATGATGTTTAATTTTTATGCGTTAATTAGAAAGTTACAGATACACCCATAAGGACAGTCTTAGGAGTCGGATATCTACCATTGTCGATGCCTTGACCATAATAGGTATCTACGGCTGGTTCTGGTGATACTCCGGAATAACCGGTAAAGTAGCACAGATTTTGTCCGGTGACATAAACAGAGGCGTTTGACATAAACGCTTTATTGATCCATCTTTTCGGTAAGTTCCATGTCAATGTGATCTCGCGAAGTGCCAAGTAATCACCCTTTTCATAGAATCGTGAGCTGTTGTTATCTACAGCCGTAAGTCCGTTGTTGGAGCGGGTGATATTCTTTTTGCTCAATTGATCCGCATAGTAGAATTTCGGGATATCCGTATTCGTGTTCTCTTCAGACCAGCTTTGTTTAACCATGTCGATGATGTTAAATGAACCTTGGTATTGTCCGATAGAGCGTGCGGCCAAGTCGTTATACAATGTATGGCCTAATGCGTAGTCGAAACGGGCGTATAAAGAGAAATCCTTGTAAGAAACGGTGGTAGAGAAACCTCCTGTTACGTTCGGGAAGATATTGCCTACCTTCACACGGTCTAGATTGTTGATGACACCGTCACCATTCAAATCGGCCCAACATACGTCACCCGGCTCGATTTGTTGTTTTCCGGTTTTGTCTTTCAGGGCTTCCCATGCCGCTGGACCATATAATTCACCAATGGCGTCATAACGATTATTTGCGTTTGCTTTTACGTCATCCCAATCTTTGAAAATGTGATCTTGCTTGAATGCGAACAAGTCACCCAGCTTTCCTCCTTCTTGTTTTCCGCCAACCCAAACGACTTCGCCTTTTTTCGGATCCCATACTTGGTATCCACCTTGGCGGTTGTTCTCGTTTCCGTTTGCCGGAAGCTTGATGATCTTGTTGGCTACCGTAGATAAGTTAGCTGTTACGTCCCAACTGAAACCTCCTACATTATTTAAGATGTTAGCTTTTACCTCCATCTCAAAACCTTGGTTACGCAGTGTTCCTAAGTTGGTTTTGATACTTTTGAATCCCGTGTAATTAGGCAAATCCAGATCAGTCAACAAATCGGAAGTCGTACGGTTATAATAGTCTAAGATAAAGCTTAAGCGGTTATTGAAGAAACCTATATCCAGACCTACTTCGAAAGACTTACTTTGCTCCCAACGTAAACCGCTATTAACCAATTGGTCATTGTAAAAACCAACGGAATTGTTGTAGTTTGTTATGATATTTCCGTCTTTGTCTTTTTGTCCGTAACTACCGTATACGTCATAATAGCCTAATCCGTTTACATTACCGTTTACACCATAGCTGACACGTGGTTTCAGGTTCGAGATAATATCCGCTAATTTGGAGTCCTTGAAGAAATCTTCCTCCATGATGTTCCAACCTGCGGAGACACCCGGGAAGAAACCCCAACGGTGGTCGCTCAGTTTGGAGATACCATCATAACGAGCTACAACAGACAACAGATATTTGAGGTTGTAGTTATAGTTTACACGAGCGAAGCCGGAAAGGATACGATAGCCTTGTTTGTAACTGTATGAATACGTACGGTTACTTCCTGCGTTCAAGGTTGGGATATCATCCGAAGGTGAATTTTGAGTCTTGGCGTTTAACGTATATTGATGCCAATTGAAATACTCACCGCCGACCATGGCTTCCAAATTGTGCTTGTCCTTGAAACTATCAGAATATGTCAAGGTCACACTATGTTGCTGTTGATTTTCCTTTACATATTTCGCTTCAGCCTGGCGCGTTAGGTTCGGTGTGCTAGAGTTCTGTTGTTGATAGGCTTTATCAAATTTATCCGTTTGATTATCTACGTGATACAAAGCGCTATTAGCCTTAAATACTAATTTCTCGGGAATGATTTGCAAATCGAAACCTATGTTGTATGTTGAACGACGGATTCCATTTGTATTCGTTAGCTTGTCCTTGTAGTAAAGAGGATTACCATCACCGGTACCGAAACCGGAAGCGGGAGATCCATATAATAGGTATTAGAATTAACAGGAAAACAATGTTTTTCTTCATCTGCGTATTATTTGTTGGCGATAAAGATAATACAAAAAGGCGAGGATATTTCGGCTGGAGAGTCCGACTTTTTTGAACGGTTTTTATCTCTGTCGTAAATGTATTGAATAACAGGTTGTTGCGCTAGATACAAACCTTCAGCTTATGGCTTGTCAAATGAATAGCTTACGGCTTGTCAAGTGAATAACTTACGAGTAGGGGTAGCCGTAAGCTTACGAGTTGGGAAATGATTAGTTATTCACTTGAGAAGCCTTTTTGGGGAGAAGATATACTTCGATGCCACTTGAAGTATATCTTCTCCGGGCATAGGATATATACTGTATCGGCAAAGTAAGTATATCTGGATAAAAACATGACTTTTTCACCCAACCAGCCACTTCTCGATATTGCGGGTCTCGGCAGAGAAGTTCACGCCGATCTTGAAGACCTCCCGATTGTCTCCGGCGAAGGGTAGGGCGTAGCCTTTCTCCTCGATTTGCCGCAGGGCCTCCTCGGCGGTTCCGTTGAGCTTGAACTCCATGATATATACATAGCGATCGGTTTGCAAGACGAGGTCTATACGCCCGTTCGAGGTATGGTACTCCACTTGCGTGTACAGGCCGACCAGCTTGAAGACGATGAAGAGGACGTTCCGGTAATGCAGCTCCGTGTCTCGTTCCGGCTTTTGCCCGGCGATCACCTCGTAGGGTGTGTCGGCGAAGAAGCTTTGGAGGCGGTGGAAGAAGGCGTCGTAATTGCCAGACCGTATCTCCCGAACGAACTGTCCGATCTCGAAGGGGGTCTTAGAGGCTTGTATGCTCGTATAGAAAGGAAGTAGGTATTTGACGAAACCTTCTTCCACCTCCTTGTTCGGGAAACCCAGTCGATAAATGCCAAACTCAGGATCATAGCCCTTGATGGTCAGGTATCCGCTTTGGTAGATGACGGGTATGGGATTGTTCGAGGCGGAGTCGATGCTGTTGAGCACGTCGGCGTCAGTCTCCGTGTTGGCCATCTCGTAGAGGTCGTAATGGGTGTGCTTGAGCAGCTCCACGAGGTAGGAGGGTGTTCCGGTCTCGAACCAGTAGTCTCCGAATTCCATCTTAGCGAAGGTATTCAATAGGCTGAATGGATTGTATATACCCTCGGACTTGGCGGTGAAATGGTATCCGTCATAGCGTTGCTTGAGTTTTAGGCAGGTTTCCTCGTAGGTCGTCATTTGGGTATCAGCCAGTTCCTTCACTTCGTCATCCAGATAGGCATGTATCTCTTTCTCTGTGATGCCGCATATCTCGACGTACCGATTATCCATCGACAGGTCCATGAGGTTGTTGAGGTCGCTGAATACGCTTACCTTGCCGAACTTGGTCACGCCGGTCAGGAACGCTAGGCGGATATATCCGTCCATGCTCTTCAGAACGCCGTAAAACGCTTTCAGTATAGAGCGGTAGGCCTCCTGTAACTCCGGATTCCCGATCGCCTGTAGCAAAGGCTTGTCATACTCGTCTACCAGTATGACCACTCTCCGTCCTGTTCTCTCATAGGCACGGCGTATCACGCCGGTGAAACGATCGGATGGTGTTATCTCTCTCTCGTCTTTCCCCCACAGGTCTTCCCAAAGGTTCAGATAACGTCGTAATATACTCTCTAATGCCCCAGGGTCAGAATATCTCTCCGCATTTAAATCCAAATGTAAGATGGGGTATCTTATCCAGTCTTTTTCCAATTTCTCCATTGCCAGTCCCTCGAACAGCTCCTTCTTTCCTTGGAAATAGGCCTCCAGCGTGGACAGCAGCAAGCTTTTCCCGAAGCGTCGGGGGCGGCTGAGGAAATAATATCGTCCGGTTGTTACTAATTGGTAGATTAGGGCGGTCTTATCAATATAGAGATAACCATCTTTGCGAAGGCTCTCGAAGTTCTGTATGCCGATGGGATAAATTGTCTGGTTCATATCGTCCTATATTTTATGCGACTTATAAGCAAAGTTACATAAAATATAGGAGAGGAACCGTATCTTTAGAAGTAAATTTTCAACAATAATATCTTACTATGAAGTAGATTTATAACTTGCTGACAGTAAGATGGATAAATATGCTTGTCGAATTTCCGTAAAAACACGTACATGTTTTCACGGATTCACGTACGTGTTTTTGGGAATTCACGTACGTGTTTTCCGAAAAACATGTACGAATAAAAAACAAGTCTGGAAAAACAGACAATAAGTAAGAAGTTTTTATTCCTTATACTTAGCCACCATAATCACGGGGTTGGATTCCTCATTCAATCCCGCTGCGATCTCATTCAAGCGGCCTTTCAGCTTACCTTTCTCGTAGTCTTCCACCAACTCATTGGCTTCTAGTTTCTTTATGAAAGCGATCCCATCGTTATTGATGATCTTTAGTATTCCGTGTTCGTACCACATATCAACGGGTGTCTGATCTACGAAATCGTTATTATATACGACACACTCAAAGATAGCGTCCTCTTGTTTATCATATACCAAGTCGGTTCTGGGGAATCCGGTTTCTTTCTCAAAATCCCATTGTTTCTTTGTTGTTTGCATGAAATAATACCGGTCGGTAAGAATACTTGGATAAAGAAATACTTCCGGGGCCATAGAGCGGATAGGTGGAGCCCTTACGATAAAGGGTTTGATAGAGTGATCTTGGGAATAACTATAAATCGTATCTGTAGATGGCTCTATTAAGACCCAACTTCCATTTTGGGAAATTAATTCGGTATTACGAGGTCCTGCGGACCAAATTCCTTTTGATAAAAACGGTGATATCTTATGCTCATAAGGGAGTTCGATTTCCTTGACAATGCTCCCGTCTTGTTTGGACAGGAGCCAAAATGCGCTTTTTCTCAGATTTTTATAATTGCCAATCTCATCGTAGCAGATTAAGTTGTCTTGATCGAAATTGTATATCTTCCCGCTATTGAAATTAAAATCTTTATCGTACTTTAAAGTTCGCTTAAAGTTTCCGGACAGGTCGTATACGATAAACTGGCTCGAATAGTAGTTGTTGATAAACAGCTCACCTTTCTCCTCATCGAGGGCAATAGACCCGATATTCGTGTATTCTTGGCTACCTTGGCCGCTGCGGTTGATTTTTCTCTGGCCTTTTCCGGTCCGGTCGAAGATAAATATATCTCCGTCTTGTCCGTTCTTGTTTCTAAGGATTATGAGATTTTTGCCGATGGCTTGCATGCTGGCTGAGGTTATGAATTCCTCATTCGTTTCTAATGGGATGTATTCCACATCCAAAAAGTCTTGAAGAATCAGTTCCTTCTTCGGATAATTTGCCGTGATATCCACGGTTAAAAAGTCGTTAGCCGGTTGCTTACCACTTTCGCATCCCGTTATCAGGAACAGGATCATCGCAGAGATTGTGAGTATAAGTTTCATGGTAGTATGTTTTTAAAGGTGTCCCTTTAGCAAACATATGCTTTTCTCACTGTTAGAAAAATATTTTATACATCTATTTTCGTGAATGTGTTGTTTAACATTATCTTTGCAAGTCAATGAACGTGAATATGGAAGATGATTTTGATATAAGGGATGCCCGGATGCCGGAAAACGAACGAGAGTACGAGAACGTGCTTCGGCCGCTTTCGCTCCGTGACTTCAGCGGGCAGGCGAAGGTGGTGGAGAACCTGAAGGTGTTCGTCATGGCTGCCCGCATGCGTAAGGAGGCGCTGGATCATGTGCTTTTGCATGGACCTCCCGGGTTGGGAAAGACGACGTTGTCGAATATTATAGCGAACGAGTTGGGGGTTGGTTTCAAGGTCACGTCGGGGCCGGTGCTGGATAAGCCGGGAGATCTGGCCGGGGTATTGACCTCGCTGGAGAAGAACGACGTGCTTTTTATCGATGAGATTCACCGGTTGAGCCCGATCGTGGAGGAATACCTGTATTCCGCTATGGAGGATTACCGGATCGATATCGTGATCGATAAAGGACCAAGCGCTCGCTCGATACAGATCGATTTGGCTCCGTTTACATTGATTGGCGCTACGACCCGTAGCGGCTTGCTGACTAGTCCGCTGCGTGCCCGTTTCGGCATCAATATGCACTTGGAGTATTATGATATGGAGACGCTGACGAAGATCGTGCTCCGTAGTGCTAATATCTTGAATGTAAAATGTGAGTTGAACGCCGCTAGGGAGATCGCTTCCCGTAGCCGGGGTACGCCTCGTATCGCCAACGCTTTATTGCGCCGTGTGCGTGATTTCGCTCAAGTGAAGGGGAACGGAGATATCGATAAGGCGATCGCTTGCTTCTCTCTGGAGGCGTTGAATATAGACCGGTATGGCTTGGATCAGATCGATAATAAGTTGCTGACGACGATCATTGATAAATTCCAGGGAGGCCCGGTCGGATTAACGACGATCGCCACGGCTTTGGGCGAGGACCCCGGAACGCTAGAAGAAGTGTACGAGCCTTTCTTGATCAAAGAGGGCTTTATCAAACGCACGCCCCGTGGCCGTGAGGTCACCGATTTAGCTTATACCCATCTGGGACGTAGCCGGGTGGGGGAACAAGGTTTTTTATTTGATTAGACAGATACGATATGGCAGGAGGAATGAAGCGGCTCGCTAAAGAGACAGCCGTTTATGGATTGAGTAGTATAGTGGGGCGTTTCCTGAATTGGATGTTGGTGCCGATGTACACACGTGTGTTGGCCGGGACAGGGGATTATGGGATCGTGACGAATTTATATGGTTGGACAGCCCTGTTGCTGGTCTTGCTTACTTATGGCATGGAGACGGGGTTCTTCCGTTTCATCAATAAGAAAGAGGAGCAAGAGCCGATGCGGGTGTACGCTTCCGTGCTGTATTGCCTGCTGGGAAGTTCGGCGCTGTTTAGCGTAGCGGTTTTCGCTTTGTTACCATCTATTAGTGCCGGCTTGGGATATGGCGACCATCCGGAGTATATCGGGATGATGGCGGGTATCGTGGCGGTAGACGCTTTTTGTTGCATTCCGTTCGCTTATCTTCGGTATAAGGGGAAAGCATGGCGTTTCGCCGGGATTAAGTTGCTGAGTATTTTCTTGAATATTATCTTGAATATATTCTTCTTGATCACTTGTCCGTGGTTGCATGCGCACTATCCGGAGGCGATAAGCTGGTTCTATCGTCGGGATTATGGGGTAGGCTATGTATTCGTGGCGAACGTGTTTACGACACTGATAACCTTATTGCTTTTGATCCCGGATATCTTGCCGGGCATACGGGCGAAAGTAGACGGAACGGTATTGAAACAAATCTTGCGTTATTCCTTCCCGATCCTCATTCTAGGTATTGCCGGTATCTTTAACCAGACGGCAGATAAGATCCTGTTTCCATTCTTGTTTGATGATAAGGAGTACGCGAACGAGCAATTGGGTATATACGGTGCATGCTTCAAGATCGCCGTGGTGATGGTGATGTTCACGCAGGCTTTCCGGTATGCCTATGAGCCGTTTATTTTCGCTAAAAACAAGAGCGATGATAATAAGAAAGCCTACTCGGAAGCGATGAAATATTTCATCATATTCGCCTTGTTTATCTTCCTCGGGGTAATGTTCTATATCGATATCTTGAAGTACTTTGTCGGGCCGGCTTATTATCCCGGATTACGGGTAGTGCCGATCGTGATGCTGGGCGAGTTGTTCTTCGGTATTTATTTCAACCTCTCCTTATGGTATAAGCTGATCGACCAGACACGATGGGGCGCCTATTTCTCCACGATCGGATGTGTGGCCACGGTCTCTATCATCTTGCTGTTCGGTCCCTCGTACGGTTATATGGCTTGTGCGTGGGCATCGTTCTTTTGTAATTTATTGATGATGCTTTTATCCTATTTTGTAGGACAAAAGAAATTCCCGATCGAGTACGACTTGAAATCCGCATTTCTTTATTTCGGAGTGGCGACGGTGTTATACGTGGCAGGCATGGCACTGCCGATACAGTCTGAATGGCTCCGGTTGGGATACCGCACGATCTTATTAGGCGTATTCATCGCATTTATGGTTAAAAGGGATTTACCTTTACGAGAACTCCCGTACGTAGGACGTTTCTTCCGTTAATCGGTAGGTTCGGAGGGCTTGGACGGCGTGGCGATTGGCATCGTGATAACGAAGCGTGAGCCTTTCGTATAAGACGGATCTGTCTTTATCTTACCGTTTAGCCGGTTAACGATCAAGCGACATAGGTAAAGCCCCAGGCCAGAGCCGGGAATGAAATCATTGGTCTTCGTGAAACGCTCGAATATCCATTCCTGTTTGTCT
>OLFC01000094.1_pt1 | contig 11259 bp, 5 predicted proteins | sample 1608431 | NCBI WGS metagenome assembly OLFC01 (sample SAMN02674795, study PRJEB24791) | human gut metagenome, SKBSTL041 | isolation source: stool | host: Homo sapiens | place: USA | reverse complement strand
GGGGTCGGTCAGACCGGCGGCTTCCAGCGCGGCGTATTTCTGCTCTTCGGTAAACTTCATGAGCTGTTCTTCCGTGAAGTAGTAGTCCGTAGGCAGGCAGCGCATCAGCAGAAAGACGATGGTTGCGATCAATAAGATCGTGACGAGCGACTGAGCCAGCCGCTTGACGGTGTATTTTAACATGATAACCAAACCTTTATAAAATAATCATCAGGCTTTGGTTGCTGCATTGAAAGCAGCGGAGAAAGCCTCGTACTCCTCGGTGGTGTAGCCGTCGCCCTGACGGGTCTCCCAGTTGACGGCCTTGTAGTTGCAGGGACCGTACATGGCGTTGATCTTGGTGTACTCGTTGACGTGGGTCAGGCACCAGAGCACCTCGTACAGGCAGGGGATGCACAGTGCGTTGTTCAGCATGGAAGCCTCAGCCTTTGCGAATGCGGCATAGCGTGCATCGGTATCGGTAACGATGGCCTTTGCCTCAGTGACCAGATCGGTGAACTCCTGATAATCAGCCAGCAGGTCCTTCTGGTAATCCTGAGGATCCTTCTCGACGGCTGCGATCCAGGAGGTGGTCTGAGCGTAGTAAGCGTTGTCGTCGCTCAGAACTTCCTGACCCAGGAAGTTGACGGGGTCGCCGAAGTCAGCGCCCCAGCCGTTCTGCAGGATGGAGTGCAGCTGGACGTTACGGACTTCCTTATAAATAGAAGAGACGTAGGTGCCGATGTCCAGCACGACGAAGTCATCGCCCAGGCTCTCGGAGAAGCACTGCTTCAGAACGGTGGCGGTATCCAGAGCAGTGGTGTCGCCGCTCTTGATGTAGTGGTAGCAGTGGACGGGGAAGGTGACGCCGATAGCGCTCAGCTCTTCCATGGCCTGCTTCTTCAGGTCAGCGATGTCGCCGCCGTTGTCGCGGAGGCGGATCATGGTCTTGCCGTCGTAAGCCTGACCGTCGAAGCCCATCTCCTTGGCGACCAGAGTGGTGTACTCCTCACCCTTGGTGTTGTAGCAGACACCGGGCATGGTGTAGTAGTCGTTCTCGCACTTCAGGGGGTTGATCTTGTTGGTGCGGGCGTAGTAGTTGGTGAAGTCGATGCCCTTGTAGAAGCACTGACGGAACGCGCGGTTTGCAACAGCCTTGTTCCAGTTCTCGTCCAGATTGCCGTTCTCATCCTTGCGCTGGAAGTTCAGGTGCATCTGGAAGCTGAACTTGGTGGGGCGCTTCTCGCACAGGAACTTGTTGTGCTTGTTGTTGGGGTCGGAGGTGATGGTGGTCAGGTTGGACTCGGTCAGGTCGATGTTATCGACCTCGCCGTTCTCGTACAGCTGCAGGCCCATGGACAGGTCGGGGATCATGGTGATGGTGTGATGCTCGAAACGGGTGCAGTCGTTTGCAGCGTAGTAGTTGGGGTTGGGGATGAAGCTCTTGGTGTTCTGCTGGATATACTCCTCGATGAGGTACGGACCATTGTACCACATGGTGGAGTAATCGCAGGCACGGAAGCCATCGATGCCCAGCTCCTTGATGAGGTCCTCAGAGGCGGGGTAGAAGCTGTTGTAGGCAGCGACGGTGTCGAAGTAGGGGCAGGGGTTCTTGCAGGTAAAGACCAGAGTGTAGTTGTCCGGTGCCTCGACGCCGACACCGGCAGCCAGCATATCCTCATAGGTCATGTCGGCGGCAGCGTCGCCCTTGTCCTTGGTCAGGTCGTAGTACTCAGCAGCGCCCACGACGGTCTCAGAGGGCATGGAGGTGTTGAAGGCCTCGTTCTTGAGCGCGTTCAGGACCCACTCAAGACCCACGAGGAAGTCCTTGGAGGTCAGGTGAGACTTGACCTCGCCGTTGACGTCGCACCAATCGACATCGTCGCGCAGGTGGAAGGTCCAGACGGTGGAGTCGTCGTTGTGCTCCCAGCTGGATGCGATGGCGGGGGCTGCCTTGCCGTAGCAGTCGAAGCTCAGCAGACCGTCCCAGCAGTTGGTGATGACGTTCAGGTCGGAAGCGGACTGGCTGTACAGGAAGTTCCAGGTCTCCAGCTCACGTTTAGAGGTCTCGAAGGAGACGTAATCGGTGATGGCGTCGGCTGCGGGTGCAGCTGCGCCGGAGGCAGCACCGGAGGTGCTGGCAGCAGTGCTGCTGGAAGAACCACCGCAAGCGGCCAGGATGCTTGCAGCGCCCACGACGCCGGAAGCCTTGAGGAAGCTGCGGCGGCTGATGGAATGAGACTCAAAATTTGCGTTCATTGTGTTTTCCTCCCAATTATTTTTTCGTGTCTCGGCTCTATGGCGCAGGGTACCTTGCCCTGCCGATTTCCCACTCTTTTACGAGATTATCTGCCCTCCCTGTATTGCCAGAGAATACAAAAGAGCGCAGAAACAGACCCCTCTGTCTGCGCCTGTGCTCCTCCCGTAAAATCCTTAACACGACATATATTGTACCATCGAAATAAATAGTTGTCAATGGAATGGAAATCGCTTTTTCTTCTAAAAGAAAGTCGCACTCTGCATAGAGATGAAATAAATTTACTTTACTGTGATGAAGGGTGACGAAAATAAGATAAACAGGCCCAAAAACAAAAGAACGGGAGCTGTTCTTAATCCAAGAACAGCTCCCGTGTGTGGGATACGGGCCGGAAGCAGGAACTCCCGGCGGAAAAGTTAAGAAAAAGTTAAGATTTTGCGGCGTCGAAAGCCTTGGCAAACTCCTCGTACTGAGCGGTGGTATAGGCGTCCTCGCTGGTCTCCCAGTTGACGTACTTGAAGTTGCAGGGGCCGAACATGGCGTTGATCTTGGTGTACTCGTTGACGTGGGTCAGGCACCAGCGGACATCATAGTAGCAGGGGACGGCCAGCGAGTTGTTGATCATGTAGGCCTCAGCCTTTGCGAAAGCCTCATAGCGGGCGTCGGTGTCGTCCACGATGGCGTTGGCTGCGTTGACCAGGTCGGTGAACTGTTCGAACTCGTCTACCAGCTCCTTCTGGTAATCGGCGGGCTCCTCCGCCACCAGCTGGATGTTGGAGTAGTTGACGGCGTAGTAGGCGTTGGAGTCGTGCAGGATCTCCTGACCCACAAAGTTGACGGGGTCGCCGAAGTCTGCGCCCCAGCCGTTGATGACGAAGCCGTGGAGCTTGGGGATACGGACCTCCTTGGCGAGGCTGGAAACATAGGTGCCGAGGTCCAGCTGGATGAAGTCGTCGCCGAAGCTGTCGGTGAAGCACTGCTTCAGAACAGTGGCGTTGTCCTGAGCCACGGTGTTGCCGGCCACGAAGAAGAAGGGCGCCTTGACCGGGAAGGTGACGCCGATGGCGGTCAGCTCATCCATGGCCTGCTTCTTGAGAGCGGCGATGGAGTCGGCGGTGGACTTGCGCAGATGGACCATGGTCTCACCGTCATACTTCTCGCCGTCGATGCCCAGCTCCTTGGCCACCAGATCAACATAATCGGTGCCTTTGGAGTTGTAGCAGACGCCCTTCATGGTGTAGAAGCTGTTTTCGCACTTGAGGGGGTTGATCTTGTTGAAGCGTGCGTAGTAGGGGATGAGGTTCAGACCCTCCTGGAAGCAGCGGCGGAATGCCCGGTTAGCCACGGCCTTGTTCCAGTTTTCGTTGGGGGTGCCGTCGGTGTTGAGGCAGTGGAAGTTGAAGTGGAAGTCGTAGGCGTACTTGGTGGGGCGCTTCTCACAGAGCTGGTCGTTGTAGGCGTTGGAAGTGTCGGAAGTGATGGTGGTCAGAGTGCTCTCGCTCAGCTCCAGTTCGTCCAGCTCACGGTTCTGATACAGCTGGTAACCCACGGTCAGGTCGGTGATCATGCTCAGAGACACGCGCTCGAAGCGGCTGCACTCGTCTGCCGCATAATAATGAGGGTTCGGGATGAAGCGCTTGGAGTTGTCGGCCACAAATTCCTCGATGAGGTAGGGGCCGCAGCACCACTGCTGGGTGTAGTCCACGCCGCGGAAGCCCTCGACGCCCAGCTTTTCCACCAGAGCCGGGGGTGCCGGATAGCAGCAGACGTAGGAAGCCACGGTGTCGAAGTAGGGGCAGGGGTTCAGGCAGGTAAAGACGACGGTGTAGTCGTCCGGTGCGTCGATGCCGACGCCTGCGGCCAGCATATCGTCGTAGGTCAGGGCCGCGGCGGCTGCGTCGTCCATCGCATAGGTCTTGTCGTAATAGTCGGCTGCGCCCACGACGGTGGTGGAGGGCATGGAGGTGTTGGCGGCCTGATTCTTCTTTGCATTCAGCACCCACTCGAAGCCCACGAGGAAGTCTTTGCTGGTCAGGTGGTCCTGCACCTCGCCGTTCATGTCCACCCAGTCCACATCGTCACGGAGGTGGAAGGTCCAGACAGTGGAGTCCTCGTTGTGCTCCCAGCTCTTAGCCAGAGCCGGCACCGGCTTGCCGTAGTTGTCGAAGCTGATAAGACCGTCGATGATGTTGGTCGTCACGTTGAAGTCGATGGCCTGCTGGCTGTAGAGGATATTCCAGCTCTCGATCTCACGGCCGGAAGTCTCGTAAGTAAACAGCTCGCTCAGGCCCTTGCCGGAAGCAGCTGCACCGGAAGAAGCCGACGAAGCGCTGGCTGCGGTGCCGGAAGAAGAGCCGCCGCAGGCAGCCAGCAGACCGGCTGCGCCAACAGCGCCGGCACCCTTGAGGAAGCTGCGGCGGGTGATGGCGTGAGACTCAAAATCGTGGTACATATTCTTTCCCTCCTGTAATTGCTGGTACGGCTCTACGCGCTCCGTTTCTCTATCCCGATAGTGCCAGTTTACTCTCCCACAGAGTAAAAATGGGTACAAAAAGGGCGCAGAGACAGATTTTTAATGACCTGTTTCTGCGCCTTTGCAGAATCCGTATCGGTTGCAAGTATTCTATCATCCCATCGCCGGGAAGTCAAGAAAAACCACGCTGGTACGGATTGAATCTTATTGACTCAGCAGACATATGAAAGTGAAAAAGTTTCATGCGTAAGCTGAAATTGTATGACTTTTCGCGCCGGATCAGCCCTGAGAAGCCTGATCGAATGCCTTGGCGAACTGCTCGTACTGGACGGTGGTGTAGGCCTCTTCGCTGGTCTCCCAGTTGACGGCCTTGTAGTTGCAGCCGCCGTACATGGCGTTGATCTTGCTGTACTCGTTGGCGTGGGTCAGGGACCATGCGATGTCGTAGTAGGTGGGGCTGACCAGCACGTTCTCCAGCATATAGGCCTCAGCCTTGGCGAAGGCCTCGTAGCGGGCGTCGGTGTCGTTGACGATGGCGTTGGCGGCATTGACCAGATCGGTGTACTGCTCGAAAGCATCCATCAGGTCCTTCTGGTAGTCGGCAGGAGCCTCAGCCACCCGGGCGATGTTGGAGTAGTAGTGTGAGTAGTAGGCATTGTCGTCGTGGAGGGTCTCCTGACCGAGGAAGTTGATGGGGTCGCCGAAGTCGGCGCTCCAGCCGTTGATGACAAAGCTCTGGAGCTGAGGAGTGCGCACCTCCTGCGTCAGGCTGGAAACGTAGGTCTGGACGTCCAGCTTGATGAAGTCGTCGCCGAAGCTGTCGGAGAAGCACTGCTTCAGGATGGTGGCGTTGTCCAGTGCGGAGGTGCTGCTGGCGATGATGAAGTAGGTGGCCTTGACGGGGAAGGTGACGCCGATGGCGCTCAGCTCCTCCATGGCCTGCTTCTTCAGGGCAGAGATGTCGCCGCCGTTGGCACGCAGGCGGATCATGGTCTCGCCGTCGTACTTCTCAGCGTCGAAGCCCATCTCCTTGGCCACCAGAGTGGTGTACTCAGCGCCCTGCGTGTTGTAGCACAGGCCCTTCATGGTGTAGTAGTCGTTCTCGCACTTCAGGGGGTTGATCTTGTTGTAGCGGGAGAACCATGCCTTCAGGTTCAGGCCGCGGTAGAAGCACTGACGGAAAGCGGTGTTGGCGATGGCCTTGTTCCAGTTCACGTCGGGGGTGCCGTCGGCGTTGTTCTTCTGGTAGTTGAAGTGCATGGCGTAGGCAGAGGGGCGGGCGCGCTTCTCACAGAGCTGGCTGTTGTATTCGTTGTTGGGGTCGGAGGTGATGGTGGTGATGGTGCTCTCGTTCAGGTCCATCTCGTCCAGCTCGCGGTTCTGGTAGAGCTGGAATGCGATGGCCTGATCAGAGATCATGGTCACGGTCAGACGCTCGAAGCGGCTGACATTGGCAGCATCGTAGTAGTGGGGGTTGGGGATATAGCTCTTGGTGTTGCCCTGAATATACTCCTCGACGATGTAGGGGCCGCAGTACCACATATTGGTGTTGTCGCAGCCGCGGAAGGTCTCGATGCCCAGCTCGTCGATCAGCGCCTGAGAGGCGGGGTAGAAGCTGGTGTAGGAGGCCACGGTGTCAAAGTAGGGGCAGGGATCTTTGCAGGTGAACACCAGAGTGTAGTCGTCGGGAGCCTCGATGCCCACGCCTGCGTCCAGCATATCCTGATAGTGCAGGTCGGCGGCGGCAGCTCCCATATCCTTGGTCTTCTCGTAGTACTCCTCAGCGCCCACGATGTACAGGGTGGGCATGGAGGTGTTGTTGGCCTCGTTCTTGGAGGCGTTCAGCACCCACTCCAGACCGACCAGAAAATCGGTGGCGGTGATGTGCTCCTTCACCTCGCCGTTGCAGTCCACCCAGTCCACATCGTCGCGCAGGTGGAAGGTCCAGACGGTGGAGTCCTCGTTGGCCTCCCAGCTGGTGGCGATGGCGGGCACCAGCTTGCCGTAGCAGTCGAAGCTCATCAGGCCGTCCCACAGGTTGGTGACGACGTTGGCGTCGCTGAGGGTCTGGCTGTACAGCAGATTCCAGCTCTCGATCTCACGGTTGGCAGACTCCCAGGAGATGTACTCCTTGAGGGGAGTGGCACCAGTGGAGTTGGGGGCCTCCACGCCGGAAGCAGCCGTGCTGCCGGAGTTGTTGGACTTGCTGCCGCCGCAGGCGGACAGCAGGCCGGCGGCACCCACGACGCCGGCGCCCTTCAGGAAGCTGCGGCGGGTGATGTTGCGGGACTCAAAATCGATGTTCATTGAGATACGCTCCTCCGAGATATTGTTTTCCTTTTTTCCTATCCTAAATGCAAAAAACGGTGCGCTCCGGGTGCCAAAACGCACAAAGCGCCCGGGGCCGCACCTTTCGTATTCTAACATTGTGGGCAAAAGAAGTCAATGACATACAGCCCTAAAATAAAAACAAAATAGTAACGGATGCTTTTCTCTGAAAAATGACGGCAAAAAAACGGTAAAGAATGAAAAGAAGTCGTACTTTTGCAGGACGAAAGATGGATACAACGAAAGTTGGAAAACGCAAAGCGGCTATCTTTTTTCACAAAATCATGCTACAATAAAAAAGAATGTTACTTCTATAAAAGGAGCGTCCTTGGATGAAAAAGCTGATCTCGATGTATCAAAAATATATGTTCCGCCCCGTTCTGTATAAATCCGTCACCCGGGTGTCGGTCGTGGCCGTCCTGATGCTGCTGTGGGACCGCTACGTCAGCGACGGCAGATTCACTATGTGGCAGGCCCCGGCCCTGCTGCTGGGCGTCGTGCTGCTGGCGTGGGCGTGGGTGAACTACCTCCGTCTGGACGGCGTGACCGTCCACCATCTGGGCGAGGAGTTCAAGGGCATGGGCAAAAAGAAGAAGCTCCACGCCACCAAGTCCATCGTGGACTTTGCGGATGAGCGCATCGTCTCCTTCGAGGAGTTGGAGCCGGAGGAACGCATCTATTGCAGTATGCTTTCGAATTTGATCTTGGGCGCAGCGCTGCTCATCATCAGCCTCATCGCAGGCGCAGTGTGAGGGCGGAAGACATGGCAGAAAAAAGCGAAAAACAGCTGGTGGTGGGCATCCTCGCCCATGTGGACTCCGGCAAGACCACTCTCTCCGAAGCGATGCTCTACCGTGCAGGCAGCATCCGCAGGCTGGGCCGGGTGGACAACAAGGATGCCTTCCTCGACACCGACACGCTGGAAAAAGCGCGTGGCATCACGATCTTTTCCAAGCAGGCCCTGCTGAAGACGGGCCGCACCGGCATCACCCTGCTGGACACCCCCGGCCATGTGGATTTTTCCACCGAGACAGAGCGGACGCTGCAGGTGCTGGACTACGCGGTGCTGGTCGTCAGCGGCACCGACGGCGTCCAGAGCCACACCGAGACCCTCTGGCGTCTGCTGCGGCGGTATCATATCCCCACCTTCGTCTTTATCAACAAGATGGACCTGCCCGGACCGGGGAAAGAAGCCCTTCTGGGGCAGCTTTCCCGCCGTCTGGGCGAGGGCTTCGTGGACTTCGGTGCCCCGCAGGCCGAACGGGACGAGGCACTGGCCCTCTGCGACGAGCGCCTGATGGAGACGATGCTGGACGCAGGCGGCCTGACGGCGGAGGACATCATCCCCGCCATCGCCCGGCGGCACGTCTTTCCCTGCTGGTTCGGCGTGGCCCTTCAGCGGGAAAACGCAGGCGGATTGCAGGGCGTGGATGAGCTGCTGGAGGGGCTTGACAGATACACCCGTGCCGCCCCGGCGCTGGAAGCCTTTGGTGCCCGGGTGTTCAAGGTCTCGCAGGATGAGCGGGGCGAGCGGCTGACGTGGCTGCGGGTCACAGGCGGGGAGCTGAAGGTCAAGGCTCATCTCACCGGCGAAGCGGACGGAGAGCCTTGGGCCGAAAAGGCCAACCAGCTGCGGCTCTATTCGGGTGCAAAGTATACGCTGGCAGAGGCCGTCGGGCCGGGACAGGTCTGCGCCGTCACCGGCCTGACCAAGGCCCGCCCCGGCACCGGACTCGGTGCCGAGCGGGACAGCGACCTCCCTGTGCTGGAACCGGTGCTGAGCTACCGGGTCTGCCTGCCCGAGGGCGCGGACGTCCATGCCGCGCTGGGCAGGCTCCACCGTCTGGAAGAGGAAGAGCCGCAGCTCCACGTCGTCTGGAACGAGACGCTGGGCGAGATCCACGTCCAGCTCATGGGCGAGATCCAGCTCGAGGTGCTGAAAAGCCTGTTGGCGGAGCGGTATGGGCTGGACGTGGAATTCGACTCCGGCGGCATACTATATAAGGAAACGATAACGGAGGCCATCGAGGGCGTGGGCCATTATGAGCCGCTGCGCCACTACGCCGAGGTCCACCTGAAGCTGGAGCCGCTGCCCCGGGGCAGCGGGATGCAGTTCGCCGCCGACTGCCGGGAAGAGGAGCTGGACAAGAACTGGCAGCGCCTCGTGCTGACGCATCTGGAAGAAAAGCAGCACGTCGGCGTCCTCATGGGCGCACCGCTGACGGACATGAAGATCACCCTCATCGCGGGCCGCGCCCACCTCAAGCACACCGAGGGCGGTGACTTCCGTCAGGCCACCTACCGCGCCGTGCGGCAGGGGCTGATGATGGCAGACCAGATCAAAAAGACTCAGCTCCTCGAGCCGTGGTATTCCTTCCGGCTGGAAGTGCCTGCGGAGAATATTGGCCGGGCCATGAGCGACATCCAGCGGATGGAGGGCAGCTTCGAACCGCCCGAGACCGCCCCCGACGGCCAGACGGCCGCTCTCACCGGCTTTGCGCCGGTGGCAGCCATGCGCAGCTACCCGATGGAGGTGGTGAGCTACAGCCGGGGCCGGGGACACCTGAGCCTGACGCTGGACGGCTACCGCCCCTGCCACAATGCGGCGGAGGTCATCGCGGCGGCGGGCTATGAGCCGGAGCACGACTTGGACAACCCCGCAGATTCGGTCTTCTGCTCCCACGGCGCGGGCTTCGTCGTGCCGTGGGAACAGGTGCGCAGCCATATGCACGTGGACAGCGGCTGGGGCCACACCGCCCCGACGGCAGAAGAGAGCGCCGCCCGGCCCCGCCGGATGGCCGCGTACCGTGCCACGCTGGAAGAGGACGCCGAGCTGCTGAAGATCTTCGAGCGCACCTATGGCCCCATCAAGCGAGACCCGCTGGCGGCGTTCCGCCCGGTGCAGAAGCGGGAACGGCCCGATTTCGCCGCCGAGCAGTGGGAGATCGCCCCCGAATACCTGCTGGTGGACGGCTACAACATCATCTTTGCGTGGGACGAGCTGAATGCACTCGCCAAAGAGAGCCTCGACGCCGCCCGCCACCGGCTGATGGATATTCTTTGCAACTATCAGGGCTTCAAAAAGTGCGTCCTCATCCTCGTCTTTGACGCCTACCGCGTACCGGGCAGCCCCGGCAGCATCGAGGAGTATCACAACATCCATGTCGTCTATACGAAAGAGGCTGAGACGGCGGATATGTTCATCGAGCGCGTCACCCATGAGATCGGCCGGAACCGCCGGGTGCGGGTGGCGACCTCCGACGGTATGGAACAGGTCATCATTCTGGGCCACGGTGCGCTCCGCGTCTCGGCCCGGATGTTCCACCAAGAGGTGCAGGACGTGGAAAAAGAAATCAAGCGCTACATTCAGGGGGAGGCGTGAGCATGACACCGGACATCACTGCTGGATCTGTTTGGTCCCGCATCCCGAAGCGGGGCCGCGAGAGCAACAAGGGCAGCTTCGGGGCGGTGCTGGCGGTGGCGGGCAGTGCCTGCTACCGGGGCGCTGCGGCGCTGACCGTGGAGGGTGCCCTGCGCACCGGCGCGGGCATCGTCACACTGGCCAGCGTCGAGCCGGTGATGGCGGCGGTAGCGGCCCGCCTGCCGGAATGCTGTCTCTGCCCCTGTGAGCCGGGGGCGGAAGGGGGCATCTCCCCCCAGAGCATCCCCCGCATCCTCCGGCAGAAGGCCGCCGTTCTGCTCATCGGGCCGGGACTGGGCTATCTTGCCCAGAGCACGGCCCGCGCCGCCGAGACGCGGACGCTGGTGAAGAAGCTGCTCACCGGCTTTTCGGGCAGTGCGGTGCTGGATGCCGATGGCCTCAACGCCGCCGCCAGCCTCATGAATGGGGGCGAGGAACTGCCCCGCCCGGCCAAAGAGCTGATCCTGACACCCCACCCGGGCGAGATGTCCCGGCTGACCGGGCTTTCGGTGGAGGCGGTCCAAGCCGACCGGGAGGGCATCGCCCGGCGGTATGCCGCCCAATGGAACGCGGTCGTGGTGCTGAAGGGAGCGCGGACCGTGGTCGCCGGGCCGGATGGGCGGGTCTGCATCAATCTCACCGGAAACCCGGGCCTCGCTCGGGGCGGCAGCGGCGATGTGCTGGCCGGTATGATGTCGGCCCTGCTGGCCTGCGGTCTGTCCGCCTGCGAAGCCGCCGCCTGTGCGGTCTGGCTCCACGGTACCGCCGCTGACCGTGCCGCCCTTCAAAATGGCGAGTACG
>OLFC01000084.1_pt1 | contig 11724 bp, 12 predicted proteins | sample 1608431 | NCBI WGS metagenome assembly OLFC01 (sample SAMN02674795, study PRJEB24791) | human gut metagenome, SKBSTL041 | isolation source: stool | host: Homo sapiens | place: USA | reverse complement strand
TGTGCAACCGGCATGCTCTGCAGCCATACACGTCCCGGTCCGGTGATAACGGTATTAAAGATCCCTTCCCCGCCAAAGAGCATATTTTTTACACCCGGTACAGTCTGGATATTGATGGAACATCCGGCTGTCATTGCTGCGAGGTATCCGGTATCGACGACAATCTGTTGTCCCGGTGCAAGTTCATATTCTTTGATGTGTCCGTCAAATTCGAGAAAGACGGTGCCGTTTCCGGACAGACGCTGCATGATAAATCCTTCTCCACCGAAGAGACCGCCGGCAATGCGTTTTTGGAAAAAAACAGACATTTCCACACCAGCGGTCGATGCGAGAAATGCACTTTTCTGGGCGACAATCTCCTGCCCTGGTGCAATTTCAAATGCACGGATATCTCCGGGGAAGCTGGATGCAAATGCGATCAGTCCGGTGCCGCCCTGTGCGGTGTAGCGGTTGATAAACATGCTTTCACCGGAAAAAGCACGACCGAACATTTTTCCGATTCCGCCGCCTGTTGTGGTTTCCATTTTCATATTTGGGGACATCCACGACATTGCGCCCTTCTCCGTGAGCATGGTTTCGCCACCCTCTAAGTTGCAGATTACGACAGGCAATGGTGCCCCTTCAATTGTATAGTTCATAACTACCTCCCTGATATATTGTTTTTCGTTACAATATCATCTTAACGGAACATGGGGATCTTTTCAAGAAAATGTTTTTTGAAATGGAGCGAATGGAGCGTAAATCATGACAGTGTATTTCGGTGACCGTTTAATGAAAGGAAATTGTAATTACCCGGTCAATCAGTTATACTATATGTAAATATGACAAAATGATCTGTTTGTTGGAGGTTCATATGGTAAATACTTTGAAATTACCGGTAGGAATTGACAGTTTTGAAAAAATACGCAGGAACGGATTTTATTATATTGACAAGACAAATCTTATAGAACAGATTCTGATGAATTGGGGGGAAGTAACACTGTTCACCCGTCCGCGACGTTTTGGCAAGACATTGAATATGAGCATGCTGAAAAGTTTTTTTGAAATCGGTGCAGATGTTTCACTGTTTGAAGGCTTATATATTGCAAAGAATAAAGAACTATGCGATGCGTACATGGGAAAGTATCCAGTGATATTTCTCACGCTCAAAGGGGTGGAGGGGCTGACATTTGCGGATGCGAAGAGGATGCTCGGCACGATTCTTGCCAATGAAATGGACCGGCATTATTATCTCAAAACAAGTGATGCACTTACGGACGAGGATAAGGCATATTTCGCTAAAATGCTTACAGGTACGGATGAGAATATAGAAGACAGCATCCGGAAACTGTCACAGCTTTTATATAAGCATCACGGGAAAAAGGTAGTAATTATCATAGATGAGTATGATGTTCCTCTGGATAAAGCATATCAGAATGGATATTATTGTGAAATGGTTTCTCTGATCAGAGGTCTTTTTGGTCAGGCATTAAAGACGAATGATTATTTACAGTTTGCATTTCTGACGGGATGTCTGCGAGTATCGAAGGAAAGTATATTTACAGGATTGAATAATTTTAAGGTACTTTCTATTATGGATTCCAGATTTGATGAACAGTTTGGATTCACAGATGATGAGGTAAAAAAACTCCTTGCGTCGTATGGTCTTGCTTCACATTTTCCGGAAACAAAGGAATGGTATGATGGCTATCACTTTGGAAATGCGGATGTGTACTGTCCATGGGATGTCATAAATTATGTGGATGAACTTAACTATGATCAAACGGTTGAACCACAGGATTACTGGTCTAATTCGAGTGGAAATGCGATCGTCCGCAGATTGATCGATAAGGCGGATGTGCAGACCAAGGATGAAATTGAGCGTCTGATCATGGGAGAGTGTATTGAAAAGGAACTTTCACAGGAACTTACGTATGATGAGCTTGATAAAAACATTGGAAATCTGTGGAGCGTACTTTTTACGACCGGATATCTGACAAAACAGGGGCGTACAGCGGATGGAAAGATACGTTTGGCAATTCCAAATAAAGAGATAAAAAATCTTTTTATCAAGAAAATCAGGGAATGGTTCCGGGATACGTCCGCGAATGACGGTAAGAGACTGGAAGAATTCTGCAATGCATTTTTAGAAAAAAATACAGAAAAAATAGAGCAGCTCTTTGGAGAATATCTTTGGAATACCATAAGTATACGTGATACAGCAGTTGCAAAGGAAAAGAAAGAAAATTTTTACCATGGCATTTTACTTGGGCTTTTGGGATATAAAGCAAACTGGCTTATAAAGTCAAATGCAGAGTCAGGAACCGGCTACAGCGATATTCTTGTTGAGGTGCCGAACAACAGAACAGGAATTGTGATAGAACTGAAATATGCCGGGAATGGAGATCTGGATGCTGCATGTGCCGAAGCTTTGAAACAGATGGAAGAAAAATCATATGTCGATAAGCTGAAGCAGGACGGAATGCGCAATTTTATCAAATATGGAATTGCATGCTTCAAGAAGGATTGCAGGGTTGTGATTGCTGGTTAGCAGGAAGGAAACAAACATGGCAAAAGTAATCATGGTGCAGGGCACGATGTCAAATGCCGGAAAAAGCCTGATCGTTGCAGGACTTTGCCGTATTTTCGCGCAGGATGGCTATCGCGTGGCACCGTTTAAATCACAGAATATGGCGCTCAACTCCTACATCACCGAAGACGGTCTGGAGATGGGGCGCGCGCAGGTCATGCAGGCGGAAGCGGCGGGTGTGAAGCCTTCCGTGCTTATGAATCCCATCCTGTTGAAACCGACCAATGATGTCGGATCACAGGTGATCGTAAAGGGTGAGGTGCTCGGAAATATGCGGGCGCGGGATTATTTTGCGTATAAGAAAAAGCTGGTTCCGACGATCTGCGAGGCTTTTTCGGAGTTGGAAAAGCAGGCAGACATTATTGTGATGGAAGGGGCGGGAAGCCCGGCAGAGATCAATCTGAAATCGGATGATATTGTCAATATGGGGCTGGCAAAACTGGTCGATGCACCGGTGCTTCTGGTTGGGGATATCGACCGTGGCGGCGTGTTTGCGCAGCTTTTGGGAACGCTGATGCTTTTGGAAGAGGATGAAAAAGCCCGTGTGAAGGGTCTGATTATTAATAAATTCCGTGGGGACAAGACGATCCTTGATCCGGGAGTGGAGATGCTGGAGGAACGCGGCGGTGTGAAGGTTGCCGGCGTAGTTCCATATATGCATCTTTCCATTGAGGATGAGGACAGTCTGAGCGGCAAGTTGGACAACCACGATGTAGGCGTGATAGATCTGGCAGTGATCCGTTTTCCACGGATCTCCAATTTTACGGATTTTAACGTGTTTGAACGGCTGGAGGGTGTGTCCGTGCGCTATGTTTCTTCGGTGCAGGAACTGGGACAGCCGGATATGATTTTTCTGCCGGGCAGCAAAAATACGATGGGGGATCTGTGCTGGATGCGGCAGAACGGTCTGGAAGCCGCAGTCAAAAAGCTGGCAGTGCATATCCCGGTCTGGGGGATCTGCGGTGGCTATCAGATGCTGGGGCGTACCATTTCGGACCCACATGGGGTAGAGAATGAGAATTCGCTACGCGAACCGCTCTATCCGGCTCATTGCGAAGCAATTTCTCATGAGCCGGATACAATTGCCGTGGAGCGCATAAAGCGCGACGGGGCACTACCCCTGCGTGGTATGGAACTGATCGACACCGACACGACCCTGATGCCGGAAAAAATGCGTACGCAGACACGTGGAAAATTTGAGAATGTGACCGGTATTTTTTCCACACTTTCCGGATTGGAATTTTCCGGCTATGAGATTCATATGGGAAAGACAACGGTTTCCACCGGGGAACATCAGACGCCACTGGTACAGCTGGCAGATGGCAGAACCGACGGGGTGCAGCGCATGGAAAAAGGCAGCGAAGAACCCGGCGTATACGGCAGTTATGTGCACGGCATTTTTGACGATGGAGACATTGCCGTGCGCATAGTACAGGCATTGGCCGACAAAAAAAAGGTGTCATGGAAACCGGAGGCTGGCGGCGATTATCATGCATTTAAGGAACAGCAGTATGACAAGCTCGCACAGGGATTGCGGGAGCATCTGGATATGGAGTATGTATACTCTATTTTGCAGGAGAGCCGGATTTCCTCTTGATTTTTACAATGTTATAGATCCCGACACAAATCAGGACAATGGATAATACCAGAAGAATGGACAGTGGGTATTCGAAAATATAGTGATAGGAATCGGTATATGCACGACCATAGAGATCCATATATTTGAATTGTTCCCATTGACCCAGAAATGGAAGCACACACAACAGGAAAATTCCGGTTATGGTCATAAAAATAAAGGGAGTTCTTTTAGCAGGATTTTGGATTTTATTTTGGTTTTCTGCTGAAGCATCTGGTTTTTTGAGCATTGTGTCAATTGGAACATGGAATTGCTCACTGATTAAGAGCAGGGTATGGATGTTTGGAACAGAGATTCCCATTTCCCATCGCGATACGGCCTGACGAGTAACGCCTAATGTTTGAGCAAGCTGTTCCTGGGAAAGATGATGTTTTTGTCTTAAATCAAGAAGAATGTGAGCGATAGTTTGATTATCAATTTTGGTTTTATTCATATCAGCACCTCCTTTTTCTTATCATACATTTCATGGCTGAAAGAAGCAAGAAACAGGGAATTGCATTTGCGCAATTTACAATTGCAACAGGAGAATACATTTGATTACAGGAAAAGAAATGGAGAAACTTAAAATCATTTCACCGGACGCACAGATCTACGCGCAGGTAAAAGCAAGCTGGGACAAAATTGCCAAACCGCTGGATGGTCTGGGGCAGTTTGAGACAATGTTTGCGCAGATCGGCGCAATTACAGGAAGCAGCAGCCTTTCCATTGAAAAAAAAGTGATCCTCACCATGTGCGCAGACAACGGCATTGTCGCAGAAGGGGTCAGCCAGTCCGGACAGGAAGTGACCGCGGTGGTTGCAGGATTTATGGGGCAGCAGGCAAGCTCGGTTGGCAAAATGGCGCGCCGCGCCGGTGTGGATGTGATCCCGGTCGATATTGGAATCAACACAAAAGAAACGCTGCCGGGGGTGCGCGACTGCAAAGTGATGCAGGGCACGCGCGATTTTCTGCAGGAACCTGCAATGACAGAGGAAGAAGCGTTGCAGGCATTGTCTGTGGGAATTGATCTGGTCCGGGAGTGCAAAGACAAAGGCTATCAGCTGATCGGTACCGGAGAGATGGGAATCGGAAATACGACGACGAGCAGCATGCTTGTGGCGGCACTGACTGGACGCACAGCAGAAGAAGTGACCGGACGTGGTGCCGGATTAAACGACGCGGGGCTGTTGCGCAAGCAGCAGGTCATTGCGCAGGCACTGGAGAAATATGAAAAAGAGATCCGGTCAGCGCATGCACTTTCCATGCTGGCGGCATTCGGTGGTCTGGATATCGCGGGAATGGCAGGTGTATGCATCGGCGGAGCACTGTATCATGTGCCGGTCGTTCTGGATGGGCTGATCTCATCGGTCGCGGCACTGGTGGCGGAGCGGATCGTGCCGGGTGTGCGGGAATTTGTTCTGCCGAGCCATCTGAGCAAGGAACCCGCGGCAAAATGGATCGCGGAGGAACTGAAACTTCATCCGGTCATAGATGCGGGACTGGGGCTTGGTGAGGGCACAGGAGCCGTGATGCTGTTTTCCCTTCTGGATCTGGCACTGGCACTCTACGAGGATCAGACAACATTTGATACGATGGAAATTGCGCAGTACGAGCGGTATGGGGAAACAGAATGATCACTTTGGTTTTGGGTGGAAGCGGCAGCGGAAAATCGGCTTACGCAGAGCATCTGCTGGATGGAAAAACGAATAAATATTATATCGCAACCATGCAGGTGTACGATGCGGAGGGCGAAAAAAAAGTTGCAAGACACCGGAGACTTCGCGCGGGAAAAGGATTTGTTACGATTGAACAGCCGCGGGATATCGGGGAAGTAGATTTTTCGAAAAGAGCACAGCAAGCCATGGAACCACCGGATCGCGCAGGGCAAAATATTACGGAACGTCCTCGCTGTGCCCTGCTGGAATGTATGTCCAATCTGGTTGCAAATGAGATGTTTTCCGGTGCGGACATCGTTTCGGAAGATGTGGTTGTCGGACACATATTGCAGGGAATCAAAAACCTTTCCACAAAAGTGGACGAGTTGGTGATCGTCAGTAATAACGTGTTTGAGGATGGCATTTCCTATGATGCGACAACGCAGGCATATATCCGTGCACTCGGACGCATCAATACGGGAGTAGCGGCGTTGGCGGATACGGTGACTGAAGTCGTTGTAGGGATTCCGGTTCCGGTAAAAGAGAGAAAGGAAGCAGGTTATGCACATCATTAGAGGAATCGCGGTGGCGTTTTCCACCTATTCAAAAATTCCGATGCCACAATTTGTGTGGAAAGAAGAAGACATGCGTTACAGCATGTGCTTTTTTCCGTGGATCGGGGCAGTGATCGGTGCTATCCTCTGGGGATGGTTTCGGTTGTCTGCGTTATTGGGAATCAGTACGCTTGCATTTATTCTGATATCAGCTGCGCTCCCGCTTATTATCACCGGGGGCTTCCATGTGGATGGGTTTATGGATACCATGGATGCATTGCATTCGTATCAGCCCAGAGAGCGAAAACTGGAAATTTTAAAGGATTCCCACATTGGAGCTTTTTCCGTGATCAAGCTGGCGGAATTCGGGTTGATTTATGTGGCGGCTCTTTCCCAGATTGTGGATTACCGTGCGCTGGAAGTGTTTTGCTGTGGATTTTTTCTGTCCCGCTGTCTGAGTGGCCTGAGCGTGGTCTCCTTCCGTTCCGCAAAAACGGATGGGATGCTCTATCATTTTGCGAGTACCGCACATGAGCGTGGGGTAAAAGGGGCACTTTATGCACAGACGTTGTTGTGTGTACTGTTTATGTTCTGGCTTTCGCTTATGGCGGGAATTCTGGCGGTGGCGGCGGCATTTGCAGTGTTCGGTTACTATCGCTGGCGCAGTTACAGGGAATTTGGTGGAATCACCGGAGATACGGCGGGCTATTTTCTTACCTTGTGTGAAGGCGCAATGGCGGTGGCGGCAGCAGTGTCGTGTCTGCTGTAACCGCCATGTTTTTCATGTAGATCAGACTTCTTCGAGAGCTGCTGGAGATTTGGCAAGTGTTTCTTCGATATATCGGTTCATGGAAATTTGATGTGCCATTGCATAAACAAATACTTTTTTGTGCAGCTCAGGAGAAATCCGTACATTAAAACTTCCCTTGAAAGCGGTTTCCGGTGTTTGACCGGATTTTTTACATAATTCCAGATAATCATCTACAGCCTGATGAAAATCATCGATCAGCTCAGTAGCATTTTCACCTTCATAGGAGATTAACGAACGGATTCCGAGAACTTTTCCGTAAAAAATTTTATCTTCTTCTGAAAATTCAATACTTCCAACATAGCCTTTATACTGAATTGTGTTATTCATAATAATCCCTCCTGTTCTAAAAAAGTAATAAGCTGTTTGATCTGATAATTTTTCAGTTCGTTATTTGGATGTGGTTTATGTAACAATATATTTGCGTGTTCTGTGCTTTCGAAAACAACGCGTGAACCACTGGTTTTTCCTTTATTTGAGCGTTTATAGTCTAAATATCCGAGCAGGGTTTCCGCTTCCTGAAATGTAAAATCTTTTGGTCTGGATTTTAGACGTTGAATTAATTTTTCTTTCTGTCCCATATGATGCCCCCCTGTTAATTACATTATACTCAAAAACAAACAAACTGCAACTATATATAGTTGCAATAAAAACAAATTTTCACTATATGAGAAAAATATGATAGAATATTTTTATATCAATTCTAATTGGAGTTTGAAGTATGGAATTATACATTGGCGGCACTGCTCAGGGGAAAAAAGTATATGTAACACAGGTGCGGGGCATCGAGGAAGCACGGATCTGGGACAATTTTGAAGAATGGTTTCGAGAGAAATTGCAGGAAAGTGCCCCGAAGTCTCTATCCCCGGAAGCAGAAAGTATGGCTTATCTGGAAAAACATCCGGATACAGTAATTATCTGCGATGAAGTAGGCAATGGAATTGTGCCGCTTGATTCGTTCGAGCGGGAATATCGTGAGCGGCTGGGACGGCTGCTTTGTGAAATTGCAGCAAAAGCAGAAAGGGTGGAACGGATTGTATGTGGAATTGGACAGAGAATCAAATAGAACTGTATCTGATCCGGCATGGAATGACGCTGGGAAATGTAGAACACCGGTATATTGGCAGACAGACGGATGAACCGCTTTCGGAGGACGGCAGACAGCAGCTGGAGAAAAGAAAAGACCAATGGGCACAGGTATGCAGGACATGGGATATGCCATATGTATTTGTAAGTCCCATGCTTCGCTGCCGGCAGACCGCAGAAATTTTATTTCCGCAAATTCCACAGATCGAAATTGATCCATGGCGTGAAATGGATTTTGGAGAATTTGAAGGAAAAAATTATGCACAGCTGAATGGAGATCCGCGCTATCAGGCATGGATTGACAGTGGTGGAACGCTGGCATTTCCGGGAGGTGAGAGCCGGGAGGCTTTTATCGCAAGATGTGTGGATGGGATGGAGCTGGTTATGGAACAGATCCGGCAGCAGCTGGCATACAGAGCGTGTCCAAAGTGCCAGGAAACGGAAGACAACTGTATGATACAGGAGCCGCTTCCGGTGGCGGCTGTGGTTCACGGGGGTACGATCATGGCGCTGCTTTCGCACTACTGTGGCGGTGATTATTTTTCGTATCAGGTAAAAAATGCCGAGGGCTATCATCTGCGCCTGTCCTTACAAGAGAATAAAATGGAGTTAAAAGAAAAAGTATGAGTTATCATTTCTTTGCGATGTTTCTTGGGTTTGTGCTGGATCTGTTGTTTGGCGATCCGCACTGGCTGCCCCATCCGATCCGTCTGATTGGTAATCTGATCGCATCACTGGAAAAACTGAATAAAAAGGAACTGTCAGACACAAAAAAATTTCTGCGCGGGTTTGCGATGGTTGTGGTTGTTATCGCATGGACAACCGGTGTGGCCGCCGTTATCCTTGAGGGGGCATACGGGCTGCATCCGGCGATTGGCTGTGCCATGGAAGCCATTATGACCTATCAGATTCTTGCTACAAAGTGTCTGAAAGTGGAAAGCATGAAGGTATATGAGCAGCTGCAAAAGCAGGATCTGCCGGCAGCGCGAAAGGCAGTCTCCATGATCGTTGGGCGTGATACGGAACAACTGGATGAAACAGGTGTGGCAAAGGCAGCAATTGAGACCGTTGCGGAAAATGCATCCGACGGTGTGATTGCGCCGATGATTTATCTGGCAGTCGGCGGACCGGTGCTTGGATTTGCCTATAAGGCGGTGAATACCATGGATTCCATGGTGGGATATAAGAATGAAAAGAACCTGTATTTTGGAAGATTTGCGGCAAAGCTGGATGATGTGGTAAATTTCATCCCATCCCGCGTGGCGGCACTGCTTATGATCGTGGCAAGCTTCCTTCCGGGGAAGCGTTTTAGCGGGACCGGGGCATGGAAGATCTGGAGAAGGGACAGCCGGAAACATGCCAGCCCGAATTCTGCGCAGACCGAGAGTGCCTGTGCGGGAAGCCTTGGCATCCAGCTGGCAGGGGATGCCAGTTATTTTGGAAAGACTGTAAAGAAACCGACGATAGGGGATGCCCTGCGTCCGGTGGAACCGGAAGATATCCGGTATGCAAATGTGCTGTTGTACCGGATGGCATTCCTTGGCATGGCCGTTTGCCTGTCACTTTTGTATTTTCTGTAAACAATAAAAAGCCGGACGTTGTGTAAACGGCGTCCGGCTTTTTGGCAGACAGAGTTATCCGAGTTCTTTATGCTCTACGGAATCTTTCATATCTTCTGCAAGCATGTAAATATTCTCCAGAACTTTTTTACAGCCCTTCATATTGTCCACCGTGGAATCTGCCATACGCAGCCCTTCGGTGGAAGAGGCAGCCACTTCCTCACCGGTGGCGGAGAGGTGGGTAATATTATCGGAAATAACATTCGTGGCATCAAGGATTTTCTGGATATTTTCTTCTGCCGTATGGATATCTTCCATCAGGCGTTCAACGGTTTCACCGACATTGCCGAATTTCTCCCGTGTATTTTCAATCAGTTCGTTCTGCTTTTCTACGGAAGCAACTGAGTTTTCGATACTTTCGTTGGCACGTTTTGTGTCATCGTTTAATTTGTCGATAATTTCTGTAATGTTGGCAGAGGCATTTTTTGTCTGTTCGGAAAGCTGGCGGATTTCATCGGCCACCACAGCAAACCCTTTTCCGGCTTCCCCGGCACGCGCAGCCTCAATGGAAGCATTTAAGGCAAGCAGATTTGTCTGGTTGGAAATTTCAATAATGGATCCGACAAAGCTCTGGACATCCTCGACTTTTGAAGTCAGGCTCTGGATGACCTGTACCGTGATATTGCTGGCTTCTTCCACGTTCTGTGCCTGTTCCTTTAATTCCAGGACGACCTGTGCACCGGATTTTACAGTAGCATCCGTTTCATGTGCGGCTTCAATCATCTGGTGGATGCCGGCTTCTGCCGCATCGGTGTTGCCCTGAATATTGGAACACATAACCGCCTGTTTCTGGATGGCTTCAGCGGTGCTTTCGGTGCTGTCTGCAATTTCCTGAATCGAACTGTGGCTGACCTCAATACTGTTTTCCAAACTGTCAAGCACAGTCATTGCTTCTTCAAAATGCCGGGAAATATTTTCGGCAACGAGAAGCATCTGATCGTGGTTTTTCTTCTGCTTATCCGCAGCTTCTGTAATTTCCGTCATGTTTTCATCAAAGAAAAGCACAAGCATCCGTGTAATACTGATAGAAGCGTATGCAACAAGAAGCAGGACAAACAGTGCCAGCACCTTGTTGGCCAGTGCAGCAGATGCGTGTGGGGCAAAACTGAGCATCAGACGAACGATATTTACCAGCAGAAATACGCTGTTTATTATTTTCATAAGCCGTTCATTCAGATAAACCATGGCGGCAATAATGAGGGGAAGCGCGTAAGCCCATGTCCCTTCCGTGGTATTTAGTAAAGCAACAGCTGCATAACCGACCATCATGGCGGTTGTCAGGATGATGGCACAGGTGTGCGTTTTCTTTCGGGTCAGATAGCCCAGGGCGGAAAGGATAATCACACCGACCGAAACCAGACACTGGATCATAATCCGGACAAAGTGGTCCCCGTGGCTGGCCGCCAGTGCAGCAAGCATGGTCAGCGTGATATAGGCAAAGATAATGGTGACAGCGAGAAATACCCGCTTGTTGGCTCGTAAATACTGTTTTTCGTTCATGTAATGTTCTCCTTCTGCCAAATATGCAAAATCGTTAAATTGTATAATAATCATACCTCTCATAAATACCGTTTGTCAAAGGAAAACAGACAAAAAACAGACTTTGTGGATTATTTGCCAAAAAACAGTTTTAAATCATCTTCTACGGTACCAATTCCGGCAATGCCAAACGTGTCCGTGAGGATCTTTGCCACATTCGGGGAAAGGAATGCCGGAAGGGTCGGTCCCAGGTGGATATTTTTTACACCCAGTGCCAACAGTGCCAGCAGCACAATCACTGCTTTTTGCTCATACCATGCAATGTTGTAGACAATCGGC
>OLFC01000081.1_pt1 | contig 11918 bp, 10 predicted proteins | sample 1608431 | NCBI WGS metagenome assembly OLFC01 (sample SAMN02674795, study PRJEB24791) | human gut metagenome, SKBSTL041 | isolation source: stool | host: Homo sapiens | place: USA | reverse complement strand
TTCGTGTTCAGCTCTTCTGCCACCGTCTACGGCGACCCCGCCAGTGTGCCGATCACCGAGGACTTCCCCGTGGGGGCCACCACCAACCCCTACGGCACCACCAAGGCCATGACCGAGCGCATCCTCACCGATGTCTGCAAGGCCGACCCCACCCTGAACGTGGCTCTGCTGCGCTACTTCAACCCCATCGGTGCCCACAAGTCCGGCCTCATCGGCGAGGACCCCAACGGCATCCCCAACAACCTCATGCCCTACATCGCCAAGGTGGCCGTCGGCAAGCTGGAGAAGGTCCATGTCTTCGGCAACGACTACCCCACCCCCGACGGCACCGGCGTCCGCGACTACATCCATGTCGTTGACCTCGCCCGCGGCCATGTCTGCGCCATCAAGAAGCTGGAGACGAACTGCGGCCTCTTCATCTGCAACCTCGGCACTGGCAAGGGCTACAGCGTGCTGGACGTCATCCACGCATTCGAGAAGGCCTGCGGCAAGGCCATCCCCTACGTCATCGACGCCCGCCGCCCCGGCGACATCGCAGAGTGCTACGCCGACCCCACCAAGGCCAAGAACGAGCTGGGCTGGGTGGCCGAGTACGGCATCGAGGAGATGTGCGCCGACAGCTGGAACTGGCAGAAGAAGAACCCTGACGGCTACCACACCGCGAACTGAATAAAAAACGATAAGAGCCTGTACGGCGGGAGCTTCCCGGGTACAGGCTCTTATTTTTTGCACTTTTTCTGATATTCGAGGAAGGCGACATATTCGCGGACTTTGTCCATCTCTTCCTCTCCGAAGTCCTGCGGACACTGGACTGTGTGGTCGGAGCGCTCATAAGGCAGCGGCTCCCGGATCAGACCGAGCAGATAGTCGAGAGAGATATTGAAGATTCGTGCGATCTTCACCTTCGTGGCATCATCGGGGACGCTGCGGCCTCGCTCATAGGCGGAGATGGTCAGAGGTGCAAAAGATAATTCTCTGGCAAGGTCTGCCTGTGTCATGCCGCGGTCTTTTCTCAGCTCCCGCAGAAGTTCTCCAAACATATCGTTCAACTCCCTCTACAAGTTGACTAAAGTATAGCGGCTCACGATAGCAAAAAGAGAGAAACTTATGCGATAGTGCTAATTTGACTTGACAAACTATTGCGTATCGGTATAGTTTATAGGCATGGACTATTCACATTCACTATAGTTTTGAGCGGGCTTGTATGGTCCGCGGCGTAAAATGTGGAGGGAGAGGTTTTTATGAAGATAAAACGATCGAGAACCGGAATTGCTCTTTTTCTGGCGGCAGCCCTGTCGCTGGTGCTGCTCACCGCCTGCAGCGGCGGCGGTGGTGGCGGCGGCGGGACCGGCGGTGGTACGCCCATCGCGCCGGTAGAGTTCAGAAGCACAAAGACATACAAGCGTGCGCAGGAGACGGAAAATAAGCCGCTTTATATGGAATATTGGCTCGGCTCAAACGACTCCGGGGAATGGGTGGAGAACAAGGACTTTCTGCTGAAGGCCGGTTCTAAGGATGGAAAGACCTATACGGACACCTACAGCAACGGAGCCCTTTTGGAGACCATTGTTTCGGATGAAACGAACGCCTATCAGGTTTTCACCAAAAAGGCGCAGGGGTATGAGGGCATGGTTTACATCGCGGAATCCGGCGGAGCAGAGATCCCCAAAGACAAGTCGGTTTATTTGGACTTGAACAGAGTCGGCACGGACGGCGGCGAGATGGTCAGTGGCATGAGTCAGCTGAAGGAATCGGATGTGACCGTAACGACCGGCACCTATCGGGGCTATTACGCGGAGATCTTCACATGGAAAAATGACCCGGAGAAGAGCCTGACGATGGCATACGATGAGAACGATGAGCTCAAGGCCGAGGTCGGTGTAGACCATGACAAGGTGACGGCGATATTCTTCAACAAGTATGAGTTTGATTCTCCGCAGTTTAATTCGGCAAGACTCAGCCTCTCTTACTATAATGCGATGGACATTACGGACGCATACATTGCAGGAATGAAAAAACTGCAAAGCTGACGGGAGCGTTTCTCGCAGACTTCAGAAAGAACAAAGACCCGGGACCGTTCCGAGCCATCATGGCCCGGAAAAGGTTCCGGGTCTTTTGCATGATTTTTTTCAGAGAGCAGTTCAGAACAGCCCCGTTTCTCTTGACAATGCCGGAAAGTTAGCCTATATTACTATTGTTAATGCAAACTAACAAACAAACGCGCTCGAGAGGAGCATTCCATATGACGTTGAAAGATTTGAACATCGGCGAGACCGCCGTGGTCGGGACCGTGGGCGGCGAAGGCGCTCTGCGGCAGCATTTTCTGGATATGGGGCTCATCCCCGGTGAGGAGGTCACGCTGGTCAAATTTGCCCCGATGGGCGACCCGATGGAGCTGAGCATCCACGGCTACGAGCTGACCCTCCGGCTGGACGATGCCGCCCGCATCGGGGTGACTCTGGCCAAAGCCCCGGCGGCGAAAAAGGCGGAGGCAGAAAGTGAAAAGCCGGTGGAGCACCCGGGCCTCGGCGAAGGCGGACGCTACCACACCAAAAAGGGCGAGAACCCTCTGCCCGACGGCACGACCCTTACCTTTGCACTGGCGGGCAACCAGAACTGCGGCAAGACGACCCTCTTCAACCAGCTCACCGGCTCCAACCAGCACGTCGGCAATTTCCCGGGTGTGACGGTGGACCGCAAGAGCGGTGCGATCCGGAACAACCCGAATACGGAGGTCACAGACCTGCCCGGCATCTACTCCATGTCGCCCTATACCAGCGAGGAGATCGTGACCCGGCAGTTCATCATCGGTGAGAAGCCCACGGGCATCATCAATATCGTGGACGCCACCAATATCGAGCGGAATCTGTATCTCACCATGCAGCTCATGGAGCTGGATACGCCGATGGTGCTGGCGCTGAACATGATGGACGAGATGCGCGGCAACGGCGGCACTGTCCGCATCAATAAGATGGAGGCCATGCTGGGCATCCCGGTCGTGCCGATCTCTGCGGCAAAGAACGAGGGCGTGGACGAGCTGGTGGATCATGCGCTCCATGTCGCAAAGTATCAGGAGCGGCCGGGCCGGATGGATTTCTGCGGCGAGGAGGATCACGGCGGCGCAGTCCACCGCTGCATCCACGGCATCATCCACCTGATCGAGGATCACGCCAAGGCCGCAGGCATCCCGGTGCGCTTTGCGGCCACAAAGCTCGTGGAGGGCGACCAGCGCATCGAAGCGGCCCTGAAGCTCGACCAGAACGAAAAAGAGATGATCGAGCACATCATCGTCCAGATGGAGCAGGAGCGGGGTCTGGACCGCGCCGCCGCCATCGCAGATATGCGGTTCCACTTCATCCACCAGCTGGTGGAGCAGACCGTCGTGAAGCCCCGCCAGAGCAAGGAGCAGCTCCGCTCGGCCCGGATCGACCAGTTCCTCACGGGCCGCTATACCGCTATCCCGGCCTTTGTGGGCATCATGGCGCTGGTGTTCTACCTCACCTTCGGCGTCATTGGTCTGGCGCTCCAGAACCTGCTGGAGGTGGGCATTGATGCCTTGACCGCCGCGATGGACTCCACCCTCACGGCGTGGAACGTCAACGCAGCCGTCCACTCGCTGGTCATCGACGGCATCTTCACCGGTGTGGGCAGTGTGTTGAGCTTCCTGCCCATCATCGTGACCCTGTTCTTCTTCCTCTCTCTGCTGGAGGATACCGGATACATGGCCCGCGTGGCATTCGTGATGGATAAGCTTCTCCGGCGCATCGGCCTCTCGGGGCGCAGCATCGTGCCGATGCTCATCGGCTTCGGCTGCACCGTCCCCGGCGTCATGGCCAGCCGCACCCTGCCCTCGGAGCGCGACCGCAAAATGACCATCCTGCTCACCCCCTTTATGAGCTGCTCGGCTAAGCTGCCCATCTACAGCCTGTTCGCGGCGGCCTTCTTCCCGGAGCACGCGGCTCTGGTGATGGTAAGCCTCTATTTCCTCGGCATTGCGGTGGGCATCCTGATGGCCATCCTGCTGAAGGGCACTGTCTTTAAGGGCGAGGCCGTCCCCTTTGTGATGGAGCTGCCCAATTACCGCCTGCCCGGCCTCAAGAATGTGGTCCAGCTGCTCTGGGAAAAGGCCCGTGATTTCCTCCAGCGCGCCTTTACGGTCATCTTTGCGGCGACCATCATCATCTGGTTCCTGCAGAGCTTCGACCTGCGGCTCAGCCTCACCACTGACCCGCAGCAGAGCATCCTTGCGTGGCTGGCCAGCGGCATCGCACCGCTGTTTGCGCCGCTGGGCTTTGCCGACTGGCGGGTGTCCACGGCTCTTATCACCGGCTTCATGGCCAAGGAGAGCGTCGTTTCGACCCTCACCATCCTCTATGGCTCCTCTGCGGCCTTTGCCGCCGCGCTGTCCCCGGCGGCTGCAGCACCCCTGCTGGTGTTCTGCCTGCTCTATACGCCCTGCATCGCGGCGGTGGCCTCGGTCAAGCGGGAGCTGGGCGGCAAGTGGGCGTTTATCATGGTGGCAAATCAGTGTATCGTAGCATGGCTGGCGGCCTTCGGCACGCGGCTCATCATGATGCTGTAAAGAAAACGGAAACAGGGAGCGGCCTTGCGCGGGCCGCTCCTTTTTTCTTGACATTCCGGCGGCGCTGTGCTATTATTACTTCAAATTTGAATGATACAATTTTGAATCACAAGGAGGCACCCCATGAACACCCCGGGCATCGAATTCGGGCGAAAGACCGCAGCGGCCTACGCCGCCCTCTGCAAACCCCTGTGCCAGAAGCTGCACCTGACCCAGACGGCCTTTGACATCCTGATGTTCCTCGCCAATAACCCCGGCTACCAGACCGCCAGCGACGTGGTGGAGATGCGGAAGCTGAAGGCTAACCTCGTCTCGGTGAATGTAGACCGTCTGGTGCAGGAGGGCTATCTTGTCCGCGAGGCCGACCCTGCCGACCGCCGCCGCACCCTGCTGCGCTGCACCGAAAAGGCACAGCCCATCATTGTGCGGGGCCGTGCTTTGCAGGAGGAGTTCGGCCAGAAGCTGCTCGAGAATACCACCGAGGCCCAGCGGAAAGCCTTCTGCGAGACGATGGACATTATGAACAAAAATCTGGATGCAATTTTGGAGAGAGATACATGAGTGTTTTATTTACCGTGATCGTTACCTTTTTCGCCGGCATGGGCGCGGGCCTCGGCACCGGCTTTGCGGGCATGAGCGCAGCAGCGGTCATCAGCCCCATGCTCATCACCTTCCTGCACATGGACCCCTACATGGCTGTGGGCATTGCCCTCTCGTCGGATGTGCTGGCCAGCGCCGTCTCGGCCTACACTTACCACAAAAACAAGAATCTCGACATCAAGAACGGCCTCATCATGATGGTGAGCGTGCTGGCGTTCACGGTGGTGGGCAGCTGGGTGGCCAGCCTGTTGCCCTCGGCCACCATGGGCGGCTTCTCGGTGTTCATGACCTTCCTGCTGGGCATCAAGTTCATCGTCCGGCCCGTCATGACCACCAAGGAAGCCATGGAGGGCGTCAGCGCCCGGAAGCGGGCCGTCCAGTCCGTGGTCTGCGGCGTCCTCATCGGTTTCATCTGCGGCTTTATCGGCGCAGGCGGCGGCATGATGATGCTCCTCATCCTCACCAGCGTCCTCGGCTACGAGCTGAAGACTGCTGTGGGCACCAGCGTATTCATCATGACCTTCACGGCTCTCACCGGCGCGGTCAGCCATTTCGCCATTGGCGGCGCACCGGACTGGTACGTCTGGGTGCTCTGCGTCGTCTTCACCCTGCTGTGGGCGCGCATCGCAGCCGTCTTTGCCAACAAAGCCGACGCCAAGACCCTCAACCGGGCCACCGGTATCATCCTCGTCATCCTCGGCGTGGTGGTCATGGGCTTCAACGCCCTTGCCGGGTAAAAAAGAAATGCCTGTGCGGCATCTGCTGCACAGGCATTTTTTGATTGATTTAGCGGACAAACTCCACATCCACGTCGCCGTTCTGGGTGGCGAGGCTCAGCTTCTGGGGCGCGCCGGCATTCTGCTGCAGAGCGTCCTTGCCGCTGAGAAGGAAATTGCGGTCGTTGGAGTCGGAGACCCGGATCCTGCCGCCTCCGGCGGTGAGGTCAAAGCCGTAAGCGCTGCTGTCACCTACCACCGAGCCGGTGATGCTGCCGTTCTGGACCTTGGCGTTGCAGACATTGGCGGAGATGTTCTCCAGCTTGAGGGTGCCGCTGTTCTGGATGGTGGCGGCCACGTTCTGGGAGGTGACGCCGCTCAGGGTGATCTTGCCGTTGCGGGTGGTGCCGCTCAGGGAGGTGCCGTTGAAGTTCGTCACCTCGATGCGGCCATTATCGGTGGTCAGAGCGGCCGTCTGGGCCGAAACGCCGTCCAGCGTGATGTTGTCGTTCGTCGTGCTGACGGTGAGGCTGGCCAGCGTCTGGCGGGGCACCTGAAGCGTCAGGGTGCAGGCGCGGGTGTCGGTGCTCTTGATGGTAAGGGAGGCGTTCGGCTCCCGAGTCTTGGTCACGGTGAGGGTGCTGCCCGCCACCGAGAAGTCGTAGAGCTTGGAGCTTTCGAATGCATAGCTCGAGGTGTAGGTGTAGTCGGCGTGGATGTGGTCGATGTCTGCGGTCTGCAGCACGACGGCGGCGCTGCTGTCCTGCACCACGATGGTGCTGATGCCGGCCGGTGCGTCATAGCCGACGCTGTAGGTGGACACAGCTGCAGCGCCGCAGAGCAGCGCCGCCGCTGTGGCGGCTGTCAAAAGAGCGAGAAGAAACTTTTTCATAAGGAAAACCTCCTGTCGCAAAGAGAAGACCGGATGAGGGGGATCGCCCCGCAAAATTTTTATGTTATCTGCCCGGGACCCGGCTGTGCCCGGACAAACTTTTTCACCTTAAAAATACCGCAGCTTGGGGAAAAAGTCAAGAGCCAAAAAATGAACAACAAAAAACGCCTGCACGGCGGTGCAGGCGCAAAGGGCAGAAAAATTATTTTTCCTCAATGGTGGAGTGCTCGATGACGTAATCGGCAGCGCGGCGGATGCCCTCGTTGCGGCGCATGGCCTCCACGTTGGTAGCAGCCTTGATCTCCTCGAGGGTCTTCTTGGTGCGCTCGGCACGCTCGGAGAGGGTCTTGTCGATCTCCTCCTCGGTGGGCAGGAGGCTCTCGCTCTGGGCCACCTGCAGCAGGGCCATCCGGGCGCGGGTGTTCTTCTCGGCCACGGCGCGGACGGCGGCGGTGAAGCTCTCGCGGGTCTGGTGGACCTGACTGAGATAACGGTCGAGGCTCAGGCGCTGCATCTGCAGCTGCTGCTGGAACCGCTCCATCTCCTGCTGGTAGGCCGTCTCCACGAGGACGCTGGGCAGCTCGCCCTCAGCGGCGGAGGCCAGCTGGGTGAGGATGACGTCCTTGGCGCGGTTGAGGGCGCTGGCGTGCTTGCCGTCGTGGAGCTGCTGACGGATCTGGGCGCGGAACTCGTCCATCGTGTCCACATTGCCGGCCTTCTTGGCAAAATCGCTGTTCAGGGCGGGCAGCTGACGGACGCAGACGTCGTGCAACTTGATCTTAAAGACCACGGGCTTGCCGGCGAGGTCGCTGACGTGGTAGCGTGCCGGGAAGGTGACGAAGATGTCGAACTCCTCGCCGCCCTTGTGGCCGAGGATGCCCTCCTCGAAGCCGGGGATCATCCGGCCGCTGCCCAGCTGCAGAGTCTGGTTCTGGGCGGTGCCGCCGTTGAACGGCTTGCCCTCCAACAGGCCCTCGTAGTCGATGTGGACGATGTTGCCCTTGACGGCAGGACCCTTGTGGGGCACCAGCTCGGCAGAGACGGCACGGCGACGCTCCAGCACGGCGTCGATCTCCTTGTCGGTGACTTCCGGAGTGACGCACTCGGCCTTGAAGCCGGTGGTCTGGGTCAGCTTCAGCTCGGGCTGCAGGGCGGTGGTGGCGGTGGCCACGAAGCCCTCATCCTTCTTCACGCTGACCAGATCGTACACCGGCTCGTCCACTGCGTGGAAGCCGTGTTCTGCCATCGCTGCGTCGTACAGCGCCGGGACGTCCTTGTCCATCAGGTCGTTGATGGCGTCATACCAGAAGGTGTGCTCGCCGCGGTCGGCCTCGATCTGGGCGCGGTCAGCCTCACCCTTGGCAAAGCCTTTGATGGTGTACGTTGCGCGGGTGCGCTCGTACACGGCGTTGGACGCAGCTTCCAGCTCCTCAGCCGAAGCGCTGAAAGTCATTTTGCAGACACTCTTTTCGGGAGTTTCCACGCTTACCAGTTTCATAGGTTCTACCCTCCGTGCTGCCCCCTGAAAGGGCAAATTCAAAGCATTATGAAGTTATTATAGCACAACAAGCTCAAAAGCGGTATAATAAAAAGAAAGAAAATCTGTTCTTTTGTCAGCTGAGGCAGCCCGGGGCGGGTCTGCGGGGCAGAAAACAAGGCCCGGAACGCTGCAAAACGAAAGGAAGTGTACAATCTCATGCGTCTCTTCGACGTTCTCGGGCCGGTGATGATCGGCCCCTCCTCCAGCCATACGGCGGGCGCGGCCCGCATCGGCTACACGGCCCAGAAGCTGCTGGGCGACATCCCCGCAGAGGCGGACATCGGGCTTTATGGCAGTTTTGCCACCACGGGCCGGGGCCACGGCACCGACCGCGCACTGGTAGCGGGCCTGCTGGGCCTCCGCCCGGACGACCCCCGCCTGCCGGACAGCTTTGCACTGGCCGAGGAGGCCGGGATGAAGTTCACCATCCATCCGGTGGAGCTGCGCGCCGCCCACCCTAATACAGCAGTCCTTACATTAAAGAGCAGGACGGGCCGCACCCTCACCCTGAAGGCGGCCTCCGTGGGCGGCGGGCGCATCCGCGTCACCGAGATCGACGGCGTGCCCGCCGACTTTGGCGGCGACAGCAACACCCTCATCATCCACAACGAGGACACCCCCGGATGCATCGCCGAAGTCACCATGTCGCTGGCCCAGCGGCGCATCAACATCGCGTCCATGCAGGTGTTCCGCGCCGCGACGGGCGGCTACGCCGTCATGGTGCTGGAGTGTGACTCCCATATCCCCCATGTGCTGGAACAGCAGATGGCCGTGATGCCGGGCATCCGCAAGGTCACCTGCCTGAACATCGACGAGCCGGAAGAATCTGAGGAGGGCTGAGACGTGTCGTTTTTATCCTGTGAAGAGATGCTGGCTGCAGCCAGCAGCCAGAAGATCTCCCTGTCGGAGGCCATCCTGCGCAGCGACCTGGCCGAAAGCCGCCTCACCGAGGCCCACAGCCGGGAGACGATGCACCATTTGTGGCAGGTGATGCAGGCCACCAGCCGGGACTATGACCCCGCCCAGCGCAGCCGCAGCGGCCTTTCGGGCGGCGACGCGGCCAAGGTGGAGCAGGCGCACCAAGAGGGCAGGAGCTTCGGCGGCGATTACCTCGCCGCTGTGACGGCGGAGGCCCTCAAGACCGCCGAGTGCAATGCCTGCATGAAGCGGATCGTCGCAGCCCCCACGGCGGGCAGCTGCGGCGTTCTGCCCGCCGTCCTGCTGCCGCTGGCCCGCAGCGGCGAGGCGGACGAGGAAGCCATCTGCGACGCCCTCTATGTAGCCGCCGGCTTTGGGCAGGTCATCGCGGCCCGCGCCACGCTGGCGGGCGCGGAGGGCGGCTGTCAGGCCGAGGTGGGCGCTGCCAGCGCGATGGCCGCTGCTGCGCTCTGCCACCTCAAGGGTGGTGCGCCCGAGCAGTGCGCCGCCGCTGCCGCAATGGCACTGGGCAACCTGCTGGGCCTCGTCTGCGACCCCGTGGCCGGCCTCGTGGAGGTGCCCTGCATCAAGCGGAATGTGGTCGGCGCAGTGAATGCCGTTTCTTGTGCCAATATGGCCCTCGCCGGGGTGGACTACGCCATCCCCTGCGACGAGGTCATCGACGCGATGGGCCGCGTGGGCAGCCTGCTCTCTCCCGACCTCCGGGAGACGGGTCAGGGCGGTCTTGCCGCTACGCCTACCGGCGTCCGCATCGCCCAGACCCTCGCAGAGCAGGGCTGATGCAGGGAAGATAAAAGAAAAGTAGATGAAAAGACGCCCTTTTTCGAGAAAACCAAAAATATTTCCGAAAAAGTGTTGACAAAACCCCGGTTCGGTGATAAAATACATAATGTTCCGAACGGAACGTATGCGTTGGTAGCTCAGCTGGATAGAGTGACTGACTACGAATCAGTAGGCCGGGGGTTCGAGTCCCTTCCATCGCACCAGAAAATGCCGTGAAATCGAAAGATTTCATGGCTTTTTTGTTTTTCTGGCAGAGTCTGCACACTTTTGCACATCTCCTGCACACTTTACAAAAAAGCCATGAACTCTTTGCATCGCTTGCACAGCATGTATTTCGCTGTACAAAAAAGAATCTTTTACGTGAAGAGCACTCGCGTCAGCTCGCGGCGTTCCTCTGCGTCCATCTGCCGGATGGCTTCAAGGATCATTTTACCTGTGATTTTTGTTGCCACCGGCGTTTTGTTTTCCGGGGGTTCCTGCGGCTTCGCACCTGCCACATCCTGCGAGTAGAAGTCGGCTTCGATCTTCTCAGCCAGCTCCAACCGGGGCTTGTCTTGCGTGTGGGCGTAGGTGTCCATCAGGACGGTGGCAGTTGCATGGCCGGTGTTGCCCTGCACCGACTTGAAGTCACCGCCAGATTGCAGCAGCTGGTAGGTGGCACTGGAGTGGCGCAGACCGTGGAATACGATCTTCTCAAACTCCGAGTGCTCTGCCCGCCACATACGGTACCACTTCGTCAGAACGTCCGGTGCAATGGGTAAGCCGTCTGGTAAGCGGAACAGCTGACCGCAGTTGCTGTACTTTTCCGGGGCGCTCTGCTCGTCCTGCTTCATCTTTTCCAGCCATGCCAGAAGCTCCTCTTTCAAGGGCTTGGTCATATACAGGATGCGGTTGGACTTTTTGGTCTTAGTCCGCTTGAGGATCAGCGAGGACTTGCTCCCCTCCCGTCTGTCCGGGAAGGTGTGGTAGATCTGGGTGGGGTCGATCTTGGACAAGGCGACCTTGTCGGCACGCTGCAGGGCTTTGTTCACCGAGATGGTTCCCCGTCCGTCTGCTGCATCAAAGTCGAGATCTCCCGGCTGCAAGCCGAGGATCTCGCCCTCACGGAGCGAGAGGATCATGCTCATGTGCACCGCCAGATGCAGAGCGGGGTTCTCGATGGTCTGCAGCGCCGCCAACATGGTGCGCTCATCCCAGATGGTGCGTTCTTCGGTGTTGATCTTGGGGGCTTCACGGGGAGTAGGCGATTTGTGAATCAGATCCCAGTCAACGGCATACGAAAAGGCGGTCTTCAGGAGCGTGTGGACTTCGTGAATGGACGTGCTGGATAACAGCCGTTTCTTCTGATTTTCCGTCAGCTCCTGCTTCACACCGTGCACATACTGCCCGCAGGGGGTCTGGCTCAGGGTGGCGTAGAACTGCTCAATGTCGTAGGTGCGGAGGTCTTGCACCTTCCGCTTTCCGATATACGGCACGATGAGGTTCTGCACCATCGCCACAGATTGGGTGTAGGTCTTGGGAGACCACTTGTGTTTGCTGGACTGAATGGGGATCCACTTGTACAGCATCTCCTCGACCGTCATGGTGTTGGGCACGAGGAAGGTGCCATCCAACAGTTCCTTCTCCACCGTGATCTTGCGCTCCTGCGCTTCGGCCTTGGTCTTGAAGGTTTCCCAGCCCTTGCAGGGCTTGCCAGCATGATCTTTGTAGTTGTATCGGACGGAATACGTGTTGCCACGTTTCATAATAGATGCCATAGATATTCCCTCCCTTAGACCGCTGCAAACCAATCGTCAAAGCTCTGCTTGCTCACCCGGATGCTGGTACCGAGGCGGATCACCTTGAAGTCTTTCGTGGTGTTGCACA
>OLFC01000072.1_pt1 | contig 12428 bp, 7 predicted proteins | sample 1608431 | NCBI WGS metagenome assembly OLFC01 (sample SAMN02674795, study PRJEB24791) | human gut metagenome, SKBSTL041 | isolation source: stool | host: Homo sapiens | place: USA | reverse complement strand
GCTGGCCCGGACCGGATCAGTGTCCTGGATCTTACGGATGGTCTCCGCATTATAAACCGGGCTTTCCGGGAGTTGGTAAAATTCTTCAGCCATGAGCCTTCGTAAAGTGCGACCCTTGACTTGAGAAGGATAGCGCAGTCTTTGCTTAGCCGGTTCTTACCTCCGGAAGGAGCTATGTTTTGCATCATTTCTATAGCTTTGTCCAGATCAGATAAGATAAATCTGGCTACTTCATTTCGGGGGGCTCGTTTGCTGATTTCTATCAGAGCTTCACGTTCATTAGGATAAGTTTTAGTAATAATAGGAAAGTCGCCTAATGATTTTAATCTTTCAAAATACATGAAAGCTCTGAAGAAATACATTTCTCCGATATAGTGTTTGATATTGGTCGTGTTTCCGACAATGGCATTGTTTTCATACGATGGAAGCACATTTTCAAAGAAATAATTGCATCGGTAAATATCAGCGAAATACCATGAGCCTCCTTCTTGTCCTACTTTCCAGTATCCGGGTGCATACATTACGTTAGGTTGCATACCGGCCATATTATCTGTGTTATTGTCAATTTCAAAAGTTCCATATCCATAGGTGCCATGAGTAGGTAGCACTTGATATTGATCAGTAGCAAAAGCTGCAATATTACTTTCTGTTGTCAGATATTCATTTGGAGAAAGTTGATCAAGAGGTTCTTGATTTAGGAAATCATTGCAACTTGTCAAAAAGAGCACTCCGCTCAATAAGGTTGATATCGTAAGTCTTTTCATAATATCCTGTTTTTAGAATGTGACATTTAATCCAAAAGAGAATGTTCGGGATAGTGGGTAAACGTTTCCGTGTCCCCAACTACCGCCTTCGATTGATTCGGGGTCGAAGAAGTCAATAAGGCTCGTAATGGTGAACAAGTTTTCACCGGATGCGAATATCCTAAGGTGCTGCATTCCCATTTTTTGTACGATGTTGTGTGGCAAGCTATATCCTATCTGCAGATTCTTCAGACGTAGATAAGATGCATCTTGTAAATATTTAGTTTGTGATTGCTGGTTTTTATCGGTGTTGAATAAGGGTCTTGGATAGTAGGAATTCAGATTCGTTCCCAATGGACTGGCTTCGTCATTTCGGAAATAATCATCGTGTCCTTTTAGTGCTGTGGAAAACCAGGGCCCTTGTCTACCGTTTGCACCCCAGAAGTAGTAACTACCCTGAAAATAATCTCTTTTCAATGTTCCTTGCCAGAACATTCTGATATCGAATCCTTTCCAATCGGCGGCTAATTCCAGTCCTACATTATATCGGGGCGTGGAGTTACCTATTCTTTTTAAATCACCGTGATCTTGTAAGGTGCGGCTTCCGGCATCAATTTTTCCGTCTTCATTCAGATCTTTATACATAATGTCTCCGGCTTTCCAGTCTTGTCCGAGATTACTTTGTCCACCGTTGATTAATCTTCCGATGTGTTCGGCCATTTCCTGGTCAGATTGTGCAATGCCTATCGTTTCATATCCCCATATTTCACCCACGTATTTTCCGGCATAAAATCCATCTATCAGTCCGGAAGGATTTGAATAACGAGTAATCTTGGTACGACTGTCGGCAAGTGTAAAGCGGGCACTATAATTCAATCCATTATTTAACCGGTCTTTCCACATTAGTTCCAGTTCCCATCCGAATGTTTTAAGATTTGTATTATTGGAACTGGGAACGGCTGTTCCAAGGACTACAGGCAATTTCTCCGAAGGGCCGACCATATCGTCAGTTTTACGAATGTAATAATCAAAAGAGCCGGTTAGCCGATTGTTAAACAGGCCAAAGTCAACTCCGGCATTCCATGTACGGATTTTCTCCCAGGAGAGATTATAGCTGACGAGTGAAGGTGCCCAGGCAATATTGGCTAATGTTCCGTCAATGATCCATGATCCTGTTCCTGTACCGATTGTAGAATAAGTCGGATATAAAGAAGATGTATTTTGGTTACCCAAACTACCATAAGAGGCTCTGACCTTAAATGTGTTGACAACTTTGCTGACAGGCAGGAAGAATTTTTCTCTGGCTATGTTCCAGCCTACTGATGCGGAAGGGAAAAATCCCCAACGACTGTCACTACGAAATCGTGAGGAACCGTCATAGCGTAGATTTACTTCCAGAAGATATTTTTCCAGGTAATCATAATTCAATCTGCCGAAGAATCCGGCGGTAGCCCATCTGTTGTGTCCACCTGCTACATTCGGAGCAACTTTTTGGTTATTTGAATCCATTCCGGTAGAAGTGTTGATAGTCGGTTTTCCCGGATAAATGACTCCTAGCTTCTCAGCAGCTATATCTTTATAATTATTTTGTTCGGCTTGAAACCCGAAAAGAACTTTCATATTATGTGATTTTGCAAAGGTCTTTGCATAATCTGTATAGAGATTTACATTAAAATAATCGCTGGCATAAGTGCCTTCATGTACTTGGGAATCGTTATTCCATGTATTGCCCTTAGTCTTTCCGTCAACACCTGTCTGATGAACAGTTAAGTAATCCGAGTGTGAATATTGTGTATTGTATCGATAGCTTAAATCTCCAATCAGTCGCCACCCTTTGATAGGTTCTACCGTTATATTCAGTTGTTGGTAGAGCCAAGTGTTTCGTTCTTGTTTTTCACCTCCGTTTTGCATTTGGAGCACATGGTCGTCATATAGAATACCATTTGGGTCATAGAGAGGTTTGGTAGGCCAACATTGGCGTCCGATTTCGGCAAAAAAACTTTCATTAAGATGTGTCGGCTGTACATAGTCACTTCTGATAAAGCGAGTATTGAATCCGACTGATACTATTTTTGATAATTGTGCGTTGATTTTTGCAGATGCAGTATATCTGTTTGAGTATTCATCTCCGATTCTGAGCTCTCCATCCTGACCTAAATAGTTCGCTGATAAATAGTATTGTATTTTGTCTGTCCCGCCAGTAACGCTGATATTGTGCTCGTGTGCAAAGACATTGTCTTTGAAAAAATAGTCATAATAATCAATATTATCATTTCCTTGTGAATATCCGTCTGCCCATAACGAAGGATTATTGGGCACGGGGATGGTAGAATCGGTAATCTTGCCGGCCATATAGTCTTTGATGCGGTTTATCCTTTCTTCCGAGACCCAGTTGTAAGGTCCCCATCCGGAATTGGCAGCTGCATCATTATAGTATAAGGAGAACGTGTAAGAGTCTAATGAAGAAGGCATGTTGATAGGGCTACTTACACGAAAACTGTTGTTGTAGTTAACTTGCGCTTTACCGGCCTTTCCTTTCTTGGTCGTTACTAAGATTACTCCGAATGGCGCTCTGGAACCATAAATAGAAGAAGCTGCCGCATCTTTCAGAACTGAAATAGATTCTATATCCTGCGGATTAATGGAATAAATATCTCCTTCCATACCATCTATCAAGACTAGGGCACTTCCTGTAGAACCTTCTCCGATAGTTCCGACTCCACGTACATTGATCGATTGTTTCTGATTGAGACCTCCTCCCTGATTGCTATAAATATTCAAACCGGGAACCTGTCCTTGTAATGCCTGGACTGCATTGGATACAGGGATTGCTTCGAAGGCTTTCGAGTCAATGACTCCGACAGAACCGGTTAAATTAATCTTCTTTTGGGTACCATAACCTACAACGATCACTTCATCCAATAAATTGTCGTCAACTCCCAGTGTTACGTTTATCATTTTTCTATCACCTACTGTAAACTGGACTGTTTTAAATCCGATGTAACTGAATTCAATAGTTGAACTTGGATCCGCTTTCACTTGGTAGTGTCCGTTAAAGTCAGTGACGGTTCCGGATACTATATTCCCATCTTTTACTTTTATGGAAACTCCCAGTAGAGGTTCTCCATTATTATCTTTTACTGTTCCGGATACATAATTCTGAGCATATGTATTCATTGAACATAAAAGTAGGTAGCCCAGCAGGCAGATAAGCTTATGACTTGAGTTATAAGTTATCAGGTGGACAGCTTTCTTTAAGAGAGTAGAGTGTCGATTAGTTTTCATAATCCATGAAATTTAAAAGTTGAATGATAAGGCTAATTCTTTTTCTAACATGAAGTGTTTTACTTCATCGAGAGTAGGAATAGACGGTTGGGCACCAGAACGTGTAACAGCGATAGCTGCCGCGGCATTCGCAAAACTCAATGCATCTCGGTCTATTTCCCTTTGGGCACAAATTACAGCCAATGCACCACAGAACGTGTCACCTGCTGCAATAGTATCAATCGCATTTACTTTGTATCCGGGAAGCTGAATGATTTCTTTGTCGTTTTTCATATATACACCTTGACTTCCTAATGTGATCACAGCATTGCGTGCACCTGCCTGTAATAAGCTTAGAGCGATTTCTTCAAGATTATTTCCTGTATATTCAATTCCTGAGATGAAGGCTGCTTCCAGTTCATTGACGACTAGTATATCAATGGCTTTCATCAGCTCCTCATCAATCAGGCAGGCGGGTGCGGGATTAAACAATACCTTTTTACCTTTTTGTTTAGCCAGAAGAGCTATTCTTTTAATCGTTTCGTAAGGAATCTCGGCTTGCATAACTATGATATCTGCTTCGTCAATTACCTTTGAAAAATGAATAATTGAACCGGGTAATAAAGAATAGTTAGCTCCGGGAGCTACTGCTATGCAGTTTTCACCACTGTCGGCAACAAAAATGAGTGCAGTCCCTGTGGGCTGATTAACATCATCTATGATATAATCAGTAGTGATACCTTCTTTCTTAAAGTGTTTTTTTAGAATTTCTGCATACATATCATTTCCCAAAGAGGTAATGAACGTTACAGATCCCCCGAGTCTTGCTGCTGCTACAGCCTGATTGGCGCCTTTCCCCCCGAGGGATTGCATGAAACTGGCATCTCCGACTGTTTCGCCAGGCGCCGGGAGATGGTTGACTTGTGCAACCATGTCGATGTTTGAGCTTCCAATAACTACTACTTTCATTTGAACAGATTTATGTGTTTAACCTAGGTCTTATCTCGTTTATAGCACAACTTCTCTTTTATAAGGAATCGCACTCTGTGCACCGATTCGCGTGACTGCTATAGCTGCCGCCGCATTGGCAAATTTCACAGATTTAGCGAGTGAATGCCCTTCAGACAGGCAGACGCTGAATGCTCCGCAAAATACATCTCCGGCACCTGTTGTGTCAATCGTCTCTACTTCCTTTGCGGGAATCATGGTATATTCATCTTTCTCTTTTACGTAAGCCCCGTCTTTACCTAAAGTAATGACAACATTCTCTATACCTTTCTCTCCGATAGCCTGAGCGGCACGATGAGCGCTTTCTATATTCATCACTTTGATTCCGGATAACATTTCCGCTTCAATGCGGTTGGGGAGTATGGTGTGCACGTTCATTAAGAATGAGTTGCTCAGGCTGGACGCGGGAGCCGGATTGAGGATTACCTTTTTCCCATATTTGCAAGCAATAGTAGCTGCATATTCCACTGTGTCTATGGGAATCTCAAGTTGCATGAGAATAATATCAGCTTCCTTGATTTTTTCTTCGGCTTTATTGATATCCTCAATAGAAAGCGAACGGCTTGCTCCCGGTGCTACGATAATGCTATTTTCACCGAAAGAATCTACGGAGATAAGTGCAACTCCGGACGGACTTTTCTGGTCGGTAAATATATATTCCGTATTAATTTTCTCTGATCTGTATATTTCCAATGCTTGCAGGCCGAACAAATCATATCCGATTTTGGATATGAAGGTGACTTCAGCTCCCAGTCGGGCGGCTGCAATCGCCTGATTAGCTCCTTTGCCACCGGGATTCATGTAGAAGGTTCCGCCTAGTATGGTTTCTCCGGGAACAGGTAGTCTGTTGGCTTTCACGACCATATCGGTATTGCAACTACCGATGACTACAATTTTGGGTCTATGAATTGATATAGTTTCCATAGTATTAAAAATTAAGACTATGCAAATGAAAGCAATAATCATGCATAGTTTTCTACATTAATAATTGGTTTATATAATCTCAAAAATGATATCTTATATTGGATTTTCCTTGTATAGAGGAGAGAATATAGAGGTAATGTGAAGCGAATTTATATAATTACAAAGAGAAAATGGAGATTTGAAAAGAGTGTTTTTATCGTCTGAAATACGAATCAAACACCTTACTCTTTAACATTCTTTTGCGCTAGCACGTGCTCTGAGGACTTCAGACAGTTTTTCTTTCCGAATTTTGGATTCCATCCACGCCGTAAAGTCAAAGAGGCGTAAAAGCTGACTTTCATATTTATTATTATATAATTCATGAATCTCAGGAGACAACTTTTCCCAAAATGCTTCTCTGTCTTTTTTCAGGATGGGAATATTTCTTTTATTCAGAAACCATAAAATGATACGTTCTGTTTTAAAAGTCTGCTCTTTGGGCGAAGATAGACTTCGGGTGATGGAACGGGATTCATACTGGATTAGCTCATGCTCCTGCACTTCATAAAAGACGATGAGGCGGACCAGACGAATAGTTCTCATTAAAGGCAGATACTTTATGTTATGGTCTATGATAGCGTTGCTGATATACTTTTTAGCAGTTTTATATTCTTGGTTACCAATGTGTACGAGTGTGGTGTAAAGCAATAATTCACTTTTTCGAATAGGGCCTAACCAGGCTTCTTTATCATAAAGTATTTCCTGGTAGTCTGCCATAAGTTGGGTACATTTCGAAAAATCTCCTTTATCCAGATAGGGAAATAGTTCGTATTGGAAGAGAAGGCAAGTTGCATTTACTTTAAATTCGAGCGAAGTGCTGTCTGATATAAGCTTTCTTAATTTATCAAGGAAGTAGGGGATTTCGTCATAGTTGCTCACAGACCGCAGGCTACCGAGTACTCCTTCGAGTACAGATAAATAGTATATAGGAGGATTTGACCAGAACTGCTGATTCTGCTCAAATAATGAGTCTAGTTCTTTGTATGAATTTAAGGCAGCTCTGTAATCGCCTGCTCCCATCAGGTAATTAGCCTGAAAAAGTTTATGGTTTCGTGTTAATTCAAAATTACCTTCGGAGTCTGAAGAAGCGGCTATATAAAGTTCGTTGACCATAAGGTCATTCATATCCTGTTTTTGCTTTACTGTTCTGATGGAGCCAATATGAGATAAACGATATTTCAATAAGTTGTGTAATGAAGATTGCTCTGTGATTTTCCGAATCTTTTTCAAAGCTTCATTTTGGATGAAGTGTTTGTGAAAAAGCTCCTGTTCTGTCATGTTGGGAAAGTTCAGACGGAGCAGATATTCCAGTTCCAGCTTCAAAGCTATCGTCAGAATTTCGTTGTTCTCATAGAATTGTGCTTGTTCTATTGTATTGGATAGTATTTCGAAACACTCTTCAAACAGAGAACGTTCATAAAGCATTCGGGCTTTGCACAAATTATTCAGCAGATCGTAATAGATATCTTTCTTTTTACGCAGGGTGAGTAACGTATCCGTCAGCTTTTCATATAAGTATTGAATGGATACTTCAAATGAGCCATTGGGCTTGCGTCTGTAAAATTCCTCTTTTACAGTATTTCCATTCGGTTGTTTACTCTTTATGATAATATCATAAATCACCAGATAGTCTTTTTCCTCCTTGTCCTTGATAACCTGTAGGGAGAAGTGCTTCTTTTCTGATTTAGATAACGAGTATATCAGGGATATAACGGAATCTACTCTTTTCATAGGGAACTCTTTGCATTAGTATTAGATTGCAATATTCGGGAATTTTTATGTAAAAAGCAAATCTGGCATTCTGTCACTTTGTGTTTTCTGTAGCTCTTTGTTGCGTATATTTGTGGGAAGAGGCCGGGCCTGTTCTGAAAATTGCAGGGAATTCTCATTTCCTCAGATCAGAAAAATATATTATAATGTGATTGAATGTTTTTCTGCCTTGAAAATTGAATGTTTGATAGTCTATCTGAAAATAATACTCATTTTGGATGGTTTTTCATAAGAAAAGCTATACCTTCGATGTACTTTTTAATAATAAAGATGAAATGTTGGATTTAAAGCAACTTACAGTTGAAGTATGCCGCATAGCTACCGAAGCTGGGCATTTTCTGAAAGAAGAGCGGAAAAACTTCCGTCGTGAGCGTGTTATGGAAAAACATGCGCATGATTATGTGTCGTATGTGGATAAAGAGTCTGAAGTACGGTTGGTAAAAGCGCTTTCTGCCTTGTTGCCCGAAGCAGGATTTATTACGGAAGAAGGCTCTGCTACTTATCAGGACGAACCTTACTGCTGGGTCATTGATCCGTTGGACGGAACTACGAATTATATTCATGATGAGGCTCCTTATTGTGTATGCATCGCTCTGCGCAGTCGTACCGAATTGCTTTTGGGAGTTGTGTATGAAGTCTGCCGGAATGAATGTTTCTATGCCTGGAAAGGAGGAAAGGCTTTCATGAATGGTGAGGAAATTCATGTTTCGGATGTCCGGGATATCAAGAATGCATTTGTGTTTACTGAATTACCTTATAATTATGATCAGTATAAACCGACGGCTCTCCATCTGATTGATAACCTTTATGGAGCCGTGGGAGGCATTCGCATGAACGGTTCGGCTGCGGCTGCAATCTGTTATATAGCTAATGGTCGTTTTGATGCATGGGCCGAAGCGTTTATCGGTAAGTGGGATTATTCGGCGGCTGCCCTGATTGTGTTGGAAGCAGGCGGTCGCGTGACTAATTTCTATGGTGACGACCATTTTATAGAAGGTCATCATATTATTGCAACCAATGGATACCTGCATCCTTTATTTTTGAAACTCTTAGCAGAAGTTCCTCCGTTGGATATGTAAGACTGCTGCGATTGTATAAATAGCTACTACTATGAAACACACATTACTTATAAAAGATTGGCTTTATTCTTTTTTGTCCCTTTGGTTTCCCCGTTGCTGCGTCGTTTGTGGCGGATCGTTGGCTAAAGGAGAAGAGTGTATTTGCACCATGTGCAATATAAACTTGCCTCGTACCGATTATCATCTTCGGAAAGACAATCCGGTAGAAAAACTCTTTTGGGGTAAGTTTCCTCTGGAACGTGCCACTTCTTTTTTCTTTTATCGCAAAGGAAGTGATTTTCGGCAAGTTCTCCACCAACTCAAATATGGAGGACAAAAAGAAATTGGTGCTATTATGGGACGATATATGGCATCCGAATTGCAGGCTTCCGACTTCTTTCATGGAGTTGATGTAATCATTCCCATCCCTTTGCATAAGAAGAAACAGCAGATACGTGGCTACAATCAAAGTGAATGGATATCGCGCGGGATTATGGCCGTAACAGGTATTCCGGTGGATACCGAAGCAATCATACGCCGGAAGAATACGGAAACGCAAACACAAAAGTCAGCTTTAGAACGTTGGGAGAATGTAGATGGAATCTTCGAATTGCATCGTTCGGAGTATTTGGCAGGAAAGCATATATTAATAGTAGATGATGTGTTGACGACTGGAGCGACTACCGTAGCGTGCGCTTCTCGGCTGGCAGAGATTGAAGGAGTACGGATTAGTGTGTTGACGTTGGCTATGGCAGAATAGGGTAGCTTGTCGTCTTCCCGAAGACTCTCTTTAATATATAAACTATAATGAATGCCAATGCTTACATTATGTTGTTGCTGTTCTACAAATAAGTACTTTCTCTTCATAAATTAATTCGTCCGCCTATGGGCAAACGCAACGTTGCCTATAGGCAAACTTTCGTCCGGCTATAGGCGGACGAAAGAATGCCTATAGCCGGACGAATTAATTCATGTACCCAAAGAACTTACTTTATTCAGATGGAAAGTTTATTGTTAACCTTTGAATCTTTAAAGTTTTATAGACCATCAAAAGACAAGAATGTTTTTGTGAATAAAAGAAGGGGATGAGAGTTTCGGTTTTCGGACTGACCCTCTATTTTCGAAGCAGGGGGGAGAAGAGCAGAAACAAAAAAGAGGTCTATCTTTCGATACACCTCTTTTTGCTCTTCCTCTTGGACTTGAACCAAGGACCCTCTGATTAACAGTCAGATGCTCTAACCGACTGAGCTAAGGAAGAATGTTTTTCTCAATTGCGATGCAAAAGTAGTAGGTTTTTTTGAAATATGCAATATCTTTGCAAAAAAAATATCGAAGATGGATAAAATAATTGGGTTGGGCAATGCTTTGGTTGATGCACTGGCAATCATTGAGGATGATAATATTTTGACGGAGATGCAGCTTCCGAAAGGAAGCATGACGCTGATTGATGAAGATAAGTTCTTGAAAATTAGTGAGTATTTCAGCCGGATGAAGACGCACCTGGCTAACGGAGGTTCTGCCGGAAACGCAATTCGGGCAATGGCATGCCTTGGTGCGGGTACGGGATTCATCGGAAAAGTAAGCAATGACTTTTACGGTAACTTTTTCCGGGATAGCCTGCTGGAACGTGGGACAGAGGCGAATTTATTGCTTTCCACTACCCTTCCGTCCGGTGTAGCCTCTACTTTCATTTCTCCTGATGGGGAGCGTACTTTCGGCACTTATTTGGGGGCGGCTTCTACATTGAAGGCGGAAGATCTTTCGCTGGATATGTTCAAAGGATATGCTTACCTATTTATAGAGGGGTATCTGGTGCAAGACCATGATATGATTCTCCGTGCCATTGAGCTGGCTAAAGAGGCCGGCTTACAAGTATGTTTGGACATGGCGAGCTACAATATAGTAGAAGGAGACCTTGAATTTTTCTCTCTGTTGGTCAACAAATATGTGGATATTGTTTTTGCCAATGAGGAAGAGGCAAAGGCCTTTACGGGTAAGGAACCGGAGGAAGCATTGGACATCATTGCCAAAATGTGTAGCATAGCCATTGTAAAGGTGGGTGCCCGTGGTTCTCTGATTCGCAAAGGTACAGAGATGGTGCAGGTACAAGCGGCTCCGGTAGAGAAAGTGGTGGACACTACAGGAGCTGGCGACTATTTTGCGGCAGGTTTCTTGTATGGATTGACGTGTGGCTACTCGCTGGAGAAATGTGGCAAGATAGGCTCCCTTCTCTCCAAAGATGTGATACAAGTGGTGGGTACGGAGCTTCAGGCTGCACAATGGGAAAAAATCAAGGAAGAAATTTTATTAATTAATTAATGTGCTGATGTGCCAATGTGCTAATTGGCTGCGCAATATTTGTTTCGCTATTACGCTGCAGGTTATTAGCACATTGGCACATTGGCATATTAGCACATTATCATAATTATGAGAAGAATTTTAAAGATACGCTGGATGGTTACCTTGCTGATTGTAGCGGGAGCCGTTTGTTTTTGGGGATTCAAGAGTGGTGATAGCCGCAGTTTCCAAATAGCAAAGAATCTGGATATATTCAATTCCATTGTGAAAGAGTTGGATATGTTCTACGTGGATACGATTGATCCGAACAAGACTATCCGTGAAGGCATTGATGCCATGCTCTACTCGCTGGATCCCTACACGGAGTATTATCCGGAAGATGACCAAAGCGAATTGGAGCAGATGCTGAAGAATTCCTATGGTGGTATAGGTTCTGTGATTACTTGGAATCCGAAACTGAAACGTTCCATGATATCTGAGCCATACGAGAATATGCCTGCTGCCGATGTAGGCCTGAAAGCCGGAGATATTTTGATGGAAATTGACGGAAAAGACCTTGCCGGAAAGAACAACCAGGAAGTCAGCGAGATGCTTCGCGGACAAGTGGGTACCAGCTTCAAGCTGAAAGTGCAACGTCCCGGTACAGAGAAACCGTTGGATTTCGACATTGTGCGCCGTTCCATCCAATTGCCGTTCATACCTTATTATACGGTGCTGGATAATAATATAGGTTATATCAATCTCAGCACCTTCTCGGGGAATCCTTCCAAGGAGTTCAAGCAGGCTTTTCTGGACTTGAAGAAGCGGGGGATGACTTCGTTGGTGATTGACTTGCGGAACAATGGGGGTGGCTTGCTGGATGAGTCTATAGAGATAGCCAACTTCTTTCTGCCTCGCGGAAAAACACTTGTGACGACAAAGGGTAAGATTAAGCAAGCCAGCAATACCTACAAGACATTGCGTGAACCGTTGGATTTGGAAATTCCTTTGGCTGTTCTGGTCAATGGCGGAACGGCTTCTTCGTCAGAAATCCTTGCGGGCTCTTTGCAGGACCTTGACCGTGCGGTCATTATCGGTAACCGTACTTTCGGTAAGGGATTGGTGCAGACCACCCGTCCGTTACCATACGGTGGTACCATGAAGCTGACGACTTCCAAATATTATATTCCCAGCGGCCGTTGTGTGCAGGCTATCGACTACAAGCACCGGAATGAGGACGGCAGTGTGGGACGTATTCCGGACAGCCTTACTACCGTGTTCCATACGGCTGCCGGACGTGAAGTGCGGGATGGTGGAGGCGTGACTCCGGACATTGCGGTGAAGC
>OLFC01000071.1_pt1 | contig 12506 bp, 9 predicted proteins | sample 1608431 | NCBI WGS metagenome assembly OLFC01 (sample SAMN02674795, study PRJEB24791) | human gut metagenome, SKBSTL041 | isolation source: stool | host: Homo sapiens | place: USA | reverse complement strand
CTCCTGATCGATCTGGCCGTCCATCTTGGCAGCAACGGTGTTCTCCTCGGCCGAGTAGGCAAAGCAGCCCAGACGGTCGAACTTTACTTCCTTGACAAAATTGCACAGATCCTCGAACTGCTCCTCAGTCTCCCCGGGGAAGCCTGCGATCAGGGTGGTGCGCAGGGTGATGCCGGGGATCTCGCGGCGCAGCTTGCCGATCACTTCCAGCAGCTCGGCGCGGTTGGAACGGCGGTTCATATTCTTAAGGATGGTATCGTTGCAGTGCTGGATGGGCAGGTCAAGGTAAGGCACCACCTTCTCATTGCGCTTCATGGCGGCAATGAACTCGTCCGTGATGCGCTCCGGGTAAGCGTACATAATGCGGATCCACTCGAGGCCCGGCACCTTGTTCAGCTTATCCAGCAGCTCGCAGATGCTGCCGGGCTTGCCCCAGTCCTCGCCGTAAGCGGTGGGGTCCTGTGCGACCACGATCAGCTCTTTCACGCCCTCACCGGCCAGCCAGCGGGCTTCGGCCACGCAGTCGGCCATATCGCGGCTGTGCAGCGGGCCGCGGATGCCGGGGATGGCGCAGTAGTGGCAGCGGTTGTTGCAGCCTTCAGCGATTTTTAAGTACGCATAGTGGGCAGGCGTGCCGATGACACGCTTGCCGCCCAGCGGAAAGTCCTTTTTGGCACCGTAGCTTTCCAGATGGTCCTCACCATGGAACAGGCGGTCCACGATGGTGTCGATGGCCTTGTTGGAGGCACAGCCCACCACCGCGTCCACCTCGGGGATCTCTTCCTCGATCTGGCTGCGGTAGCGCTCGGCAAGACAGCCGGTGACGATGACCTTCAGCTCCGGGTTCTGCTGCTTGTAGGAGCAGGCTTCCAGAATGTTTTCAATGGCTTCGGTCTTGGCGCTCTCGATGAAGCCGCAGGTGTTCACAAGGATCACATCTGCTTCGGCCAGATCGGCCACGGTCTCGTGGCCGGCAGACAGCAGGATGTGCACCATCACATCCAGATCGACCTGATTCTTGGGGCAGCCAAGGGAAATACACGCAATTTTCATAGGGGATGATACTCTCTTTCTCTTTTGAGGGGTGCTTTTTATTCTTCTTCCGCTCTTTTTATCGCTTCTTTTATGACCGAATACGCAAAGCCGCGGCGCTGCAGGGCGGCCACCACAAGGTCGCGGCGGCCATCGGCCAGCTTTTTCATGTAGCGGCTGCGCACCAGAGCGGCGGCAGCTTCCAACTCCGGGCTTTCGCCGTCTGTGTCCGGGGCATAGACGCTTTCCAGCGCCTGCTCGATCTGCGCGCCGGAAAGGCCCTTCTGCCGCAGGTTCTGGGCCGCCGCACGGCGGCTCTTGCGGGCGGCAAGCAGGCTGTGTGCCCGGGCTTCGGCATAGCGGTCATCGTTTACGTAATCCAGCTCCACCATCTCAGCCACAGCAGCCGCTGCAGCCTGCTCGGTAAAGCCATAGCACAGCCGTTCATACAGCTGTGCCGAGGACATCTCGCGCGAGGCCAGCGCATCCAGTGCGCGGGCGCGGGCCTTGGCCGGGTCGGCGCACTTTTCTTCTTCCGGCTTCGGGCGGCGGCGTTTATAAAAGGACATTTAGTCCTCCACCATGATATCCAGTTCGCTCTCGCTGCTGCGGGCAGGAGCCTTGACCACCGGCTCCTTGGCATCTGCAGCCTTGGCGGGTTCTTCGGCCTTGGTCGCAGCGCCCTTGCCTGCCGGGCGGCGGGATGCGTACAGCTTATCGGCATTGGCGCGGATCTGGCCCTCGATGTCGTTTGCGATCTCGGGATTGTCCTTCAGGAACTGCTTTGCGTTGTCGCGGCCCTGACCCAGACGGATATCGCCATAGTTGAACCATGCGCCGCTCTTCTGCACGATGCCCAGCTTCACGCCCACATCAATGAGTTCGCTCATCTTGGAAATGCCCTCGCCGAACATGATATCGAACTCTGCCTCACGGAACGGAGGTGCCACCTTATTCTTGACGATCTTGGCGCGGGTGTGGTTGCCGATGAACTGGCCGGAAGAGTCCTTCAGGCCCTCCACGCGGCGGATGTCGATGCGCACCGAGGCGTAATATTTCAGGGCGCGGCCGCCGGTGGTGACCTCCGGGTTGCCGTACATCACGCCCACTTTTTCACGCAGCTGGTTGATGAAGACGCAGACCGTGTTGGTCTTGCCGATGACCGAAGTCAGCTTGCGCATGGCCTGACTCATCAGGCGGGCCTGCAGGCCCACATGGCTGTCGCCCATTTCGCCCTCGATCTCAGCCCTCGGCACCATGGCGGCAACCGAGTCCACCACGATGGCATCGATGGCACCGGAGCGCACCAGTGCTTCGCAGATTTCCATGGCCTGCTCGCCGGTGTCCGGCTGGCTGACCAGCAGATTGTTGATGTCCACGCCCAGCGCTTCGGCATAGGTGGGGTCCAGTGCGTGCTCCACGTCAATGAAGGCCACTTCGCCGCCCTGCTTCTGGGCTTCGGCCAGAATGTGCAGAGCCAGCGTGGTCTTACCGCTGGATTCCGGGCCGTACACCTCAATGATGCGGCCGCGGGGCACACCGCCCACGCCCAGAGCCAGATCCAGACCCAGACTGCCGGTGGAAATGGCATCCACCTGCATGGAGGCGTTATCACCCAGCTTCATCACGGCACCCTTGCCGAACTGCTTTTCGATCTGGGCCAGCGCAGTGGCCAGCGCATCCTTTTTGGCCTCCGGCTCGGTCTTTTTGGTCGCCGGGGCAACGGTGTTGTTGTTCTGATTTTTTGCCATAGCGTGCTGCTCCTTTTCTTCCTGCTGCCCGCCGTGCGCGGGCTGTCCGTATACTTTCCAGTATAGTATACCACAAAATCAAAATATTACAACAAGAAGTTGTTTCTATTTTCACTTTTATTTTTCGGGTCTGTGGGCGATCATGCACCGGTCATTGCCGCCAAAATCCTTGCGGCACTCAATATCTGCCCAGCCGTTTGCAGCCAGCAGTGCCGCCACAGCCTGCCGCTGCTGCCAGCCGATCTCCAGCACCAGCGCTCCGCCGGGCCGCAGTGCATTCTGGTAATGCTCTGCAAGGGCACGGTAAAACACAAGGCCGTCCTTTCCTGCTTCCAGCGCCATGGCCGGTTCCTGTGCCACCTCGGGCTGCAGGTGCCGCATTTCCTCGGCGGTGAGGTAGGGCGGGTTGGATACGATCAGATCAAGCTGCCCTTCCGGCAGGCCCTGCCAGTATGTGAACAGGTCGCCCTCCACCGGCTGCACCGCATAGGCTGGCTTTGCCTTTGCGCGCAGAGCGTTCAGCGCCGGCCCCCAGTCAAAGGCCGGGGCATCTGCCTGCTCAAACGCGGTAGGCTCCAGCAAGTCCTCCGTCTGCCCGCCCTGCCCTTTCAGGGCGCAGCGGCAGTTCTTTTCCAGATAAACAAAAGCTTCCGGGCTTTTTTCCACGCAGGTCACCTGCGCCGCCGGGCAGAAGCGCTTGACGCCCAGCCCCAGACAGCCGGTCCCCGCGCAGAGATCCAGCACCCGGGGCGCTGCAATGCCCGTCAGGGTATTGGCAGCCGCTTCCGCTACCACCTCAGTGTCTGCCCGGGGGCAGAGCACCCCGGGGCCAACGGCAAGGTCAAAATCCAGAAAGCTCCAGATCCCGCACAGGTATTGCAGCGGTTCCCGCTGCTCACGGCGCGTGCAGAGGGCTTCCAGCTTTTCCGCTTCCTCCGTGGTCAGCACCCGGTCGGAAAGGCGGGCATCCCGCCCGGCTGCCACGCGGAACAGCTCCCGTGCATCGTAATCGGCATCCGGACACCCTGCAGCGGAAAGCCGGGCTTCCACGGCCCGCACCGCTTCGCGCGGGGTCAAACCAGCAATTACCATCTGCCATCCTCCGGGTCCTCGGGCAGCACAGGGGTCACAGCGGTAATGGCCACCTCGATCATGCTGTCGTCCGGTTCAAACACGGTCAGGTGCTGCACCCAGATGCCGGGCTGGCGGATGATGCGGGTGGCAATGTTATCGGACCGGCCGCACCACTTGAGCAGCTCATAGCTGATGCCCATGACCAGCGGCAGAAGCAGCAGCTTGAACAGCACCCGCAGGCCGATGCTGCCCCACGGCAGCACGCTGTAGAGGAACACGCTGACGATAACCACCAGAATGAGGAAGCTGGTGCCGCAGCGCGGATGGAACCGAGTGTACTTGCGCACATTCTCCACGGTCAGCTCATCACCGGCCTCATAGCAGGCAATGGTCTTGTGCTCGGCACCGTGGTACTCAAACACGCGGTGGATCTCCTTCATCTTGGAGATGGCCACCATATAGGTGAGGAAGATGCCAACTTTCAGCACCGCTTCCAGCACCACCTTGGCCCAGCGGCCCAATGTTACAAAGTGGTTCACGCCGCCCACGATGAGGGTGGGCAGCACGGTGAACAGCAAAATCGCCAGCAGGCCGCCCAGTACGGCGGCACAGGCCAGCAGTGCGTCCTCTGCCTTTTTGCCCAAGTGGTCGCCCACCCATTTTTCAAAGGCAGTCTCTTCCTCTTCGGGGTCGTAGTCGTCACCCATGCTCACCTGAGCCGAGTACATCATGTAGCGGTAGCCCACGATCAGGCTTTCGATCATGGAGATGGCACCGCGCACCAGCGGGATCTTTGCCCAGATGCCGTGGTTCTTCACAGGGTCGATCTTGGTCTCAATGGTGCCGTCCGGCTTGCGCACGGCGCAGCAGATGAGCTTCGGGCCGCGCATCATGATGCCTTCCATCAGCGCCTGCCCGCCGACGCTGGTCTTGAAACGTTCCTTTTTGGGTTGATTCATTGGGTTCTCCTATCGGATCATATTTTTCCCGGTTATTTTACCACAGAATTGTGACAAAATCTTCACGCCTTATGGTACAGCGGCAAGCCCAGTGTGACCACTGTGCCGCGGCCCAGCGTGCTCTTGATGTCCATGGTGCCGTCCAGTGCAGTCATGATGGAATCCACCAGCGCAAGGCCGATGCCGCTGCCCCGCACCGAATTGCTGCCCTTGTAGAACTTGGTCTTGACATTCTCAAGGTCTTCCGGCGGGATGCCGCGGCCCTGATCGATGATCTCCGCAAAAGCCTTGTATTCGCCCGCCCACAGCTTGACCGTGATGCGCCCGCCGGGGGCCGAGTACTTGATGGCGTTGTCCATGATGTTGATGAACACCTGCCGCAGACGGTCCGGGTCGGCATAGACCGGGATCATCTCCTCCGGCTCGGTGTAGCTGAGCACAAGGCCCTCGCGCTGGATGCGTGCTTCACAGAACAGCACCGCATCGGTCAGCTCTGCCACAAGGTCCAGCGGGCGGCAGTCCATACGGATGCGGCCGTTCTGCAGACGGCTGAAATCCAGCAGCTCTTCCACCATGTTGTACAGGCGGCCCGTCTCATTGTTGATGATCTCAAGGCCCTTGCGGTAGTTCTCGTCTGCCGGGTCGTCCAGTGTGCGCAGGGTCTCCACCCAGCCCCGGATGGAGGTGAGCGGCGTGCGCAGCTCGTGAGAGACGGAACTGATAAACTCGTTCTTCATCTTCTCGGTCTCTTCCAGCCCTTCGGCCATCTGGTTGATGGTGCCGCGCAGGCGGTCCACCTCGTCGTGCTCGTTGCCAGTGACCGGCAGGCGCACATCCAGCTCACCCCGGGCGATGCTGGCTGCGGTGCGCTCCACCTGCCCCAGCGGCACCACGATGCTGCGGATGAAGTACAGGCCGGACATCACGGTGAAAGCAAGGATCACCGCCGCGATCACAACACTTACCGCGAGGGCGTTCTTGATCTGCGCTCCCACAAGGGTCAGGCTGGTGACAAGACGCATCGCCGCCACATCCTCGGCGGCGTATGGCACCAGATAACAGGCCGCCATCACCAGCTCGCCGGACTGGGTGCGGTAGACCGCCACACCAAGGCCATCAGAAGCCTCCTGCGCCTGCTCAAAGTCGATGCCGGTCACAATGCCGTCCGCATTTGTGCCGCTGGAGGACGCAATGACCCCGCCATAGCTGTCCAGCAGCATGAACTCGTATTTGTCCTTATCGGCAAACTGCTCCACCATGCGGCGCAGGGCCACGCTGCGGGTAGCCGCCGTGCTCTGCACCGTATCGCCGGTGTACATTTTCAGCTGGCCGGACACCGAAGAGAACCGCCGGTACATGGTCTGCTGCACGCTGTTATAATAGCTGCGTGTGTAGTTGTACAGGAACATGGTTTCGGCCAGCAGCACCAGCAGCACGGTGATGAGCAGATTGCCCCGCAGCCACCGGCGGGTGATCCCGCTTCTCATTCCTCCCATCTGTAGCCGTAGCCCCACACAGTAAGGATATGGGTGGGATGGCTGGGTTCATCCTCCACCTTCATGCGCAGACGGCGGATGTTCACATCCACGATCTTCACGTCACCAAAATAGTTCTCGCCCCAGACACCCTTCAAGATCTTCTCGCGCACCAGCGCAATGCCGGGGTTGCGGAAGAACAGCTCCATGATCTGGAATTCCACCTGCGTCAGCTCAATCGGCTGGCCTGCCTTGAGCAGCACGCGGCGGTTCTCGTCCAGCACAAATTCGCCGCTGGTAAGCATCCCCAGCGGGTTTTCCTTTTCTTTTTCGTCCCCGCCTGCAGTACGGCCGACGCGGCGGCACAGCGCTTTCACACGGGCCAGCAGTTCGCTTACGCTGAAAGGCTTGGTCATATAGTCGTCGGCACCAATAGAAAGGCCGCGGATCTTGTCCTGCTCCTGTCCCTTGGCGCTGAGGATGATAATGCCGATCTTCTGATCGGTGCGGCGGATGGTCTCGCACAGGGAGAAGCCGTTCATGCCCGGCAGCATCACATCCAGAATGGCCGCATCGCAGCCCGGCTTCTTCTCCAGCAGCGGCAGAGCCGCCTCGGCGCTTTCGGCCTCCACAGCCTCCATGCCCGCAAGGCGCAGATTCAGCGCGATCATCTCGCGGATGTTGGCTTCATCTTCAACGACAAGCACTCGTACCATGAACTGTTCCTCCGTTCTTTAGTTGAGCAGATACAGCGCCTTGGACAGGCGGTAATTTTTATCACGGATCTCCACATCCGGGGCAAGCTTCGCCTGCATCTGGCGGGATGCCACGATGCCAAGGCGGGTCCAGCCCTTCAGGCTGGAGGTGGTGCGCACCAGACGCAGGGTCATTACCAGCTGGTCTTCGTCCACCGTGCGCAGCTCCACTGCACCATCATATTGTTCGCTGTCGGTCAGTTTGAGGTTGCCCTCCCACTCCATGGGCAGCTCGATATAGCAGTTGGTCTCTTCGTCCAGCAGCCCGAAGCTTTTTTCCGGGTGCGGGCTGGTATAGTCCATCCACACGATAAAATCCATGCGGCGGCTCTGGCTCATGTTCAGCAGGCCCGCTTCGTCCGGCTGGGTGGGGATCTCCACGATGCCGTCGCCGTCCAGATCCTGACTGACCAGACTGGGCACATTGCGCAGGGATGCGGTGTAAAGCTTTTCGGTGCTGATCTGATCGGCAGGCACCATCTGCTGCGTGTCCTCGTCAAAACGCAGCAGCACGCTGGCCAGATTGTTGCCGGAAATGCCGGTCCAGCCATCCAGCACCAGATAATGCCTGCCGTCCGCACCCACACCCGCCGCCACCGAGGCGCAGCCGGCGAACCGATTGGCGGAAAGGCCCATAACAGCCACCTGCTGGAAGCTGCCCTCTTTATCCACGGTCAGCAGTTCGATCTGCACGCCGCCGTCCTCCAGCGTAGACATCAGGATCAGGTCCTGATTGCCGCCGCCGGTGATATCCTCCACCAGATACTGCTGGTACTGCTGCTCCAGGATCGTGGAAAGCACGCCGTCGGTGTAGGAATACACAGCCAGATAATGGTCGCCCTGTGCCGCTGTATAACCCACCACCAGTTGGGTGGCATCGCCGGGCTGCAGCTGGGCCAGCCCCACCGACTCTACCGTGTCCGCAAGGCCCTCTACGTTCTGGCGCACATGCCAGATGTCGGCATCATCCTTCTGCAGGATGGCAATGCACACGTTGGAGCTTTGGGCGGTGGTGTAAAGCACGGCGGCATCCTGCCTGCCGTCACCGTCCAGATCCTGCAGCAGGAAAGGCGAAAGCAGGTCGCCCTGCATGGGATATTTGAGCTGTGCGCTCTCCCCCAGCCAGTCGTTCAGGGCAGTCTGCACATCGCCGTAATCGCCGGAAAGCTTGGGCGCACGCAGAAGCTCTTCCACCTGCACCTGTTCACCGGGCATGCTGCAGCCTGCCAGAAGCAGGCACAGCAGCACGCAAGCCAACCACCGGCCAAAATGATTCGGATGTTTCAACCGCTGCGCCTCCTCTGTGTGGAAAACTTGTCCGGCCAAAGGCCGAAAACATGCTATTGTCAGTATACCACGGGCCGGGCGCAATTCCAACACCCGAAAACGAGAAAAGGAGCTGCCGCACCACATTTGGTGCAGCAGCCCCCTCGGGGTCCTGATTTTTATTCTTCGGTCTTGTCAAACAAGCCTTTTTCTTTTGCGGCGTTCCAGGTCAGACAGGTGCGCAGCTTGCTGACGGGGAAGGCCGGGTGGAATTTATTGTTGTCCGCATCGTCCTTCATCAGATCCTGCTCCACTGCCCAGCGGGCGGCCTTTTGTGCGTCGATATCGCCCTCGTCGATGTCGCTGTAGAGGGCGGTGCTTACAGGCTCAGGCTTGCCGGCGTGCTCCCACAGCAGCTCGGCCAGCTCGATACGGTTGGAGGGCATGGGGATGCCGGGCATATTGATGACGCGGTAGATGCCGGTGCCGGCTTCGTAAGCGATGACACCCGCGGCAGCACCGATCACCACAGCAGAGATCGCGCCATCGATGTTGTCGGTATCGCTGGGTCCAACCGGGTCAACAGGCTCCTCCGGATTGGAATCATCCGCGAAGGTTGCCGTCACCTCTACATTAGCATCCGGCATGGTAAAGGTCACCTTGGTGGGGTCGTTCTCGTCCGGGGTCGTCAGGATGTTTGTCGGGTCGTCTTGCTTAACACCATTCACCTTCACCGTCCAGCTGATGAAGTGCTGTCCCGGTGCAGTGGCTGTCAGGTGCACAATTTTATTCTTTGGCACGGGCACAGTGCTGCCGCTCGGTACGGACGCATCGCTGCCTTCAATGGTCGCCGTCACATGGTCGCCGACCCTCAGAGTGGGGTTCAGAGTGGGGTTGCTCGCAAAGTTTGCCTTTATTTCCACGTTCTCAGCCGGCATGGTAAAGCTCACTTTGGCGGGGTCGTCCGCGTTCGGCTTCAGGAAGGTGTCCGGGTCTTGCTCAACACCATTCACCTTCACCGTCCATCTGGTGAAGTGCTCGTTGGCTTCCGGCTTCCTGCGCGTTGCTGTTACAGTATCGCCCATAGGAGCTTCGGGCTTATCCACAGTGCAGTCTACAGCCGTGATATTATACGGAATATTGCTATAATACGGTTCCACCTTAACATTATAGGCGGGCATGGTCAGGGTCGCAGTGGTTTCGGCGCCATTCTTCAGCAGCTTTGAAAGCTCTGTTCCGTCCGTGATTTCAGTCTCAGTACCATTTACGACTTTATACAGCTTCCAGCCTGCAAATGTCTTTCCTTCGGGAGCATCTCCGGCAGTCAAAATCACTTCAGTGCCTGCGGCCACAGGAGCCTTCAGTTCTTCAACTTCGCTCTCAAGCTTTGCAGCGGCATTGTCTGTGGTCACAGTGTACAGCGGACGCACATAACCGCATGTATTGCAGTCCTTGTCTTTTGCATTGTCGTCAAAGGTGTGCTCGGCCTTATCTTTCACGCTTTCCTCCGGCTCCGGGCAATCGTGGTCGGTGCACTCATGCCAGTGGTAGGCCTCGTCATGGAGCCAGTCGCCGTAGTGGTGGGTGTGGTGGGTCACGTTCAGCTTACATTTGGCCTTTATGATATTACCACTGTTGATGTACGTGCCGCAATTGTAGGTATAGGTGATCTCTGTTGCATTTTTGTCAACGGTCAGGATGTTGTTCTCCTTATCCAAAGTGCCGCCGTGCAGATCCATGACCTTGGATGCATCGAATTTGCCCGGCAGCTTGCTTAGATCATAGCAGTTGGTCTCATCCACTACGATGTCATAACTGTTACCATTGCAAGAAAAAAATTCGAAGTATCTTTCGCCGAGATTAAGCGAGGTCAGCTGGTTACTATCGCAGTACAAATGAGCGCTCAGTTTCTGGTTGTTGCTCAGGTCCAGTGCACTCAGCTGATTCCTACGGCAGATCAGCCCCTCCAGCGCCTTATTTTGGCTGACATCCAGTTCACTCAGCTGATTACTATAGCAGGTCAGCTGCTCCAGCGCCGAATTGTTTCTGAGATCCAGTTCACTCAGCTTATTATCCCAGCAGCCCAGAATCGTCAGCTTCGAATTGTTGCTGACATTCAGTGCACTCAGCTTATTATCCCCGCAGTTCAAAGAATTCAGTTCCGAGTTTTTGCTGACATCCAGTGCACTCAGGTGATTACCCTCGCAGTCCAAAGAATTCAGTTCCGAGTTTTTGCTGACATCCAGTGCACCCAGCGAATTACCACCGCACTTCAGCTCCGTCAGCGCCAGATTGTGGCTGACATCCAGTGTACTCAGCTCATTACCCTTGCAGTTCAGCTTCTCCAGCGCCGGACAGTTGCTGACATCCAGTGCACTCAGCTTATAAGACCCGTTATTAGACCCGCAGCAGTTCAGCTCCTTCAGCGCCAGATTGTTGCTGACATCCAGTGCACGCAGCTGATTATAAGAGCAGTCCAGCGACTCCAGCGCCGGATTTTGGCTCACGTCCAATTCCGTCAGCAGATTAAGCTTGCAGTTCAGATTCTTCAACGAGGTAAAATGTTCAATGCCCTTCAGGCTACTGATCTTTTCACCACGGTACGGCTTATCGTACGGCACGTCGTACGGGTCTAAATCCATCTCTGTGACCGCCGCAAGTTCGTCCTGGCTCAGTTTGCCATCATTGTTGTTGTCATACTGTTTTACAAATTCGCGGAAGACCTGGTCCGGAAATGCTTCGTTGATCACAACGTCCCCGGTCACGCCCCCGGTCTCCTCGCTCTGTTCGGCGGTAGTTTTCTGTGGACTTACGTCGCTTTTAAGCTCTTTCTCCCCGGAAGCAAATGCACTCATGGGGAGAACAGTCACCGTCATGCACACCGCAAGGGCTGCACTGAGAAGTCTCGTACTCTTTTTTCTCATGTTCTCTTCCTCTTTTCGTTTGTTATTTTGCAGGCACCCACCCCAAAAGGCACCGTCTGCTCTTTAAGTCTACCCCCCCCCCCATACAACATATCAAGAGGCATTTTGCTAGAAAATAGGTTCGAGTTTTTAGTGGAATTGTTAAAATGTTTGCGGTTTGGCCCGCTATTCCCGGGAACATTCAGAAACAATGAAAATGCCACGCAAAAAAAGCCCTCTCCCATTGCTGGGAAAGGGCTTTTGAACACTGTATCAAACAGTCAGAGCAGATCAGACGAGCTCCAGAACTGCCATCTCAGCTGCGTCGCCGCGGCGAGCGCCGATCTTGATGATGCGGGTGTAGCCGCCGTTGCGGTCAGCGTACTTGGGGCTGATCTCATCAAACAGCTTCTTTGCAACATCTTCCTTGGTGATGTAGGCATAAACCTGACGCTTGGTGTGCAGGTCGCTTGCCTTGCCAAGGCTGATCATCTTCTCGGCCATGGAACGAACGTCCTTAGCGCGAGTGACAGTGGTCTCAATCTTGCCATTCTCTAACAGGTAGGTAACCATAGCGCGCATCATAGCGTTGCGGCTGTCGCTGGTTCTACCGAGCTTTCTGGTACCGGGCATCCCGTTTCACTCCTTAACTTAATTATTTACTCATCGTCTGTGTTCAGCTTGAAGCCGAGGGAGTCCAGCTTTGCCATGACTTCCTCGAGGCTCTTGCGGCCGAGGTTGCGAACCTTCATCATTTCGTCCTCGCTCTTGCTGACCAGATCCTCCACCGTGTTGATGCCGGCGCGCTTGAGGCAGTTGAAGGAACGGACGCTCAGATCCAGCTCTTCGATGGTCATCTCCAGAGCCTTCTCCTTGTCGTCGTTGGTCTTCTCCACCATGATCTCAGCGCCAGCGGCCTCGTCGGACAGGTTGACGAACAGGTTCAGGTGCTCGGTCAGCACGCGGGCTGCCAGAGAAACGGCCTCCTGCGCATTGATCGTGCCATCGGTCCAAACCTCGATGGTCAGCTTGTCATAATCGATCGCCTGGCCCACACGGGTGCTCTCGACATTATAATTCACCTTGAGCACGGGGGTGTAAATGCTATCAACGGGAAGAGTGTTGATGTCATTCTTCTCGATGATGGCCTGTTTGTTGCGCTCAGCGGGCACATAGCCACGACCCTTATCGAAGGTCAGCTCCATGACGAGCTTGCCGCCCTCGCCGAGGGTTGCAATGTGCCACTCAGGGTTCAGGATCTCAATATCATCGCCCTGTTTGATGTTGTCTG
>OLFC01000059.1_pt1 | contig 13858 bp, 10 predicted proteins | sample 1608431 | NCBI WGS metagenome assembly OLFC01 (sample SAMN02674795, study PRJEB24791) | human gut metagenome, SKBSTL041 | isolation source: stool | host: Homo sapiens | place: USA | reverse complement strand
GTCACCTTCGGTGACAGCTCTCCCAAAGGGAGAGCCAGAATGCAGCGGTCAGGCAATAGGCTCCGGCGCGAAGCGCCTGAGAGGGCCGGGCCGCTCCCCTTATCCCTTCGCCACCTGTGTAATGGTGCCGCCTCCGAGGACGACATCGCCCTGATACAGCACGACGGCCTGCCCCGGGGTGGGGGCCCGCTGAGGCTGGTCAAATTCCAGACGGAAGCTGTCCGGCCCTGCCGGGTAGACGGTGGCAGGCTGTTCGGTCTGATGATAACGGGTGCGGGCCGTCACCCGCAGGGGGCCTTTCAGCTCCGGGATGGCGATCCAGTTCACTTCGTTCGCATAGACGATGGTATCGAACAGCTCCGACTCCGGGCCGACCGTGACGGTGTTGGCCTGCATATCCTTGGCGCAGACGTAGACCGGTGCGCCCATGGCGAGGCCCAGGCCCTTCCGCTGGCCGATGGTGTACCGCACAGCGCCGCTGTGGGTGCCTACCTTTTTGCCGCCGACGTCGAGGAAATCGCCCGCCGGGTAGTGCCTGCCGGTGAAATCCTCCATAAAGCGGGCGTAGTCGCCGTCCGGCACGAAGCAGATGTCCTGACTGTCGTGCTTGCGGGCGTTCACGAAGTGCTGCTGCTCGGCGATGGCGCGCACTTCGCTCTTGTGCAGACCACCCAGCGGCAGGCGGACATGAGCCAGCTGCTCCTGCGTGAGGTTGTAGAGCACATAGCTCTGGTCTTTGTTCTCGTCCAGACCCTTTTTGAGCAGCCAGCGGCCCGTGGCCTCGTCCTGCTCCACCCGGGCATAATGGCCCGTGACCACATGATCCAGCCCGTGCGCTTCCGCCCAGCGAAGCAGGTGATCGAACTTCATATATCTGTTGCAGTCGATGCAGGGATTGGGCGTGCCGCCGGCCTCGTAGACCCGGATGAACTTGTCGATGATCTTCTCCTGAAAATCGGCGGTGAAGTCCAGCACCTCGTAGGGGATGTCCATCGCATAGGCCACCTCGGCGGCGTCCTCGATGTCCCGCTCGGAGCAGCAGGTGTGCAGCCCCTCGGTGTCCACGGCCTCGTTGCGGGTGAGGCGCATGGTAATGCCGGTGCAGTCGAAGCCGTCCCGCTGCATGAGCCATGCCGCCACCGAGCTATCCACACCGCCGCTCATGGCGATGAGGGCACCGGGGCGGCGGAAAGTGTTCTGTGTCTCTGTCATTCTGTTCCTCTTTTTATTATAACACACTAAAACAGTAGATATATACTACCGCAGCTTCTTTCTCTTGTCAAGACGCAGAAAATCCGGCCGCGAAGGCCAGAAGCTCCGTCTTTTCGTTGGGCAGGCGGCCCGTGATGACCTCCTCCAGCAGGGCTTCCAGCACCCGCCGCAGGCCCGGCCCGGGCGCAGCGCCCGCCGCCATCAGGTCGCGACCATTCACGGCCAGCTGGGAGATGCGGCAGCAGGCCCCCTGCGCCGTCAGCGCTTCGGCCTCGGCCCGCAGGGCATCGAACGACGCTTTTTCTTCCGGCGCAAGGGCCGTCCAGAGGGCCGTCAGCTGCCGCACGGTATGGAGGTCATATTTTCCCAGCAGACGCTTGGCTTGCAGGCACAGATCACACTTATCCAGCGTGTCGGGAGTTTTCTCTCCACACTCACGCACCAGCGCCGCCGCTCCATCTATCCTGGCGTTCGAGCACTTCAGGCGTTTGAGCGCTTTCCTCGCCCCCGTCTCACCCAGCGGCAGCAGCAGCGCCGCCCAGCGGGCAGACACCTGCTCCGTCCCCGCCGGAAGGGCATCGATCCGCCTCCGGGCTTTTGTCAGTTCCTCCGGCGGCAGCTCGGGCAGGACGAAGGCCAGCACCTCCGGCTCAAGGTATGCCCCCGGCTGTGGTGCGGCCAGAAGCTTGTTCAGTTCCTCCTCGATGCGCTCTGCCGATACACAGTCGAGGTGGGAAGCCAGCTGCTTTGCCGCCGCCTCGGTGGCTTCGTCGATGGCAAAGCCGAACCGGGCCGCAAAGCGGTAGAGCCGCAGGATGCGCAGGGCGTCCTCCCCAAAGCGGCGCAGCGGCTCACCGACCGCCCGCACCACGCCCCGGGCAAGGTCTTCCCGCCCGCCGAAGGGGTCACACAAGCCCTCCTCGGCGCTGTAGGCCATCGCGTTGATGGTGAAGTCCCGCCGGGCCAGATCCTCCCGGAGGTCGGGCACAAAGGCCACGCTGTCGGGGTGGCGGCCATCGGAATAGCGGCCATCGGTGCGAAAGGTGGTGATCTCATACAGCTTTCCATCCCGCTTGACGGTGACGGTGCCGTGCTGCAAGCCGGTGGGGATGCACCGGTCTTCTCCGAACAGCTCCATCACCTGCCCGGGGCGGGCAGCAGTGCAGAGATCCCAGTCGTGGGGCGCAAGGCCCAGCAGGCTGTCCCGGACACAGCCGCCCACGGCGTAGGCCCCAAAGCCTGCCCGGTGCAGCTCATCCAGAAGGGCGGCGGCACCGGGTTCCAGAACGATGTTCATTCGCCTTCCTCCTCATACTGAAGCGCAATGCTCTTGCCGTCGAAGCCGCACTCCGCCGCCGGGAAGAGGCTCTGGGCCTGCGCAAGCTCCTCCTCCGGGTCGGTGATCATGGGCGAATAGTGGACGAGCCAGAGCCGTTTTGCACCGGCCTTTGCAGCGAGGGCCGCACTCTGGCCGAAGGTGCTGTGGCCGTACTGCTTCGCCTGTACAGCCTGCTCGGGCAGGGCGTAGGTGGCGTCGCAGAGCAGAAGGTCCACCCCCGCTGCGGCCTGTTCCAGCGCGGCGCAGGGAGCCGTGTCCCCCGAAAAGAGGAAGCTCAGACCCTGCCGGGCCGGGCCGAGGACCGATTCCGGCGCTGCTCTGCTGCCGTCGGCCAGCGCAACGCTCTGGCCCTGCTGAAGCATCTTCCACTGCTGCACCGGCACCCCCAGCGCCCGGGCCTTCTCGGGCGAAAAGCGCCCGGCCCGGGGCAGATCGAGGCGGTAGCCCTGACTCGTGACCCGGTGGCGGGTGGGGACAGGTGTCAGCTTTGCCCCCTGCGGCCAGCCGCCGAAGCGCGCCCGGAGCGCCGCCGGGGCGTCCAGCACCTCGGGGCAGACCAGATACGGCAGAGGCCCCGTCAGCACCCGCAGTGCCGCCCAGACTTCGCCGAGCCCCTTCGGCCCGTACAGCGCCAGCGGGCGGGTACGGCCCTGACAGCCCAGCGTCTGCAGAAGCCCCGGCAGGCCGAAGATGTGGTCGCCGTGGTAGTGGGTCAGGCAGATGGCGTCCAGCTTCATCAGGTTGACTCCGGCCCGGCGGGCGGCGGGCTGGGTGCCCTCGCCGCAGTCGAGCAAAAGGCTGTGCCCCCCGCATTCGGCCACCGCCGCCGTAAGTGCGCGGTCGGGCAGGGGCATGGTGGCCGCCGTGCCCAGCAGTGTAATGGTCAGCATAAGTCTCTCCGTATCACAAAAATCTTGATGGCTATAGTGTACCACACTCTTCGGCCCGGCACAATCGCACACCGCCGCTCCAGCGGGCATAGGATGGGCCAAACGAGAAAGGGAGGGGTCTTGTATGCGGCGTCAGCGGCCCGGGCATCATGTTCTATCGTTCCACCATCGGGGACTTCTGCTCCTTCTGGCAACAGCCGCGGCGGCCCTCTTTCTGCTCTACAGCTGCTCTCCCGGAGTGGTGTACAGCCCCCCGGGGCGGCTGGTGTTCATCCCCCTCGCACAGGTTTCAGGTAGTAGTACGACTTCGCTTTCCGCCTCTCAAAATTTTTTCAGAAAAGGTATTGACTTCACTTTCGTGAGGTGATAAAATCCCACCAAACCAGTGAGAAAGCATAAGTATCACCGCAAAACTCACCAGTACAGAGAGCACCGGGGCAGCTGAGACCGGGCAGTGTGGGCGCGGATGAGAATGGGCTTTTGAGGGCAAACCGAACCGCATTTTTATGCGCAGTAGGGGCGACGGAGAGCGTCTCCGTGAACAAAGCCGGTATGTGTTGGCATATCACGAGTGGGCAGGGTCATTCCTGTCAAGATTGGGTGGCACCGCAGGAGTATTTTATCCGCTCTTGTCCCAATTCACGCAATGTGTTTTGGGACAGGAGCGGTTTTTATTTTTCCCTCTTGTCCCGCAAGCAAGGGCCGGCATGTGCATCCGGCCCGGAAAGGACAAGCCTTATGAAGACCGAAGCGAACATCCCGTACAAGTTTTATCTGGAAGAATCGGAGCTGCCCACCGCATGGTACAATGTGCGGGCCGATATGAAAAACAAGCCCGCTCCCCTGCTGAACCCCGGCACCCTCAAGCCCATGACGGCCAAGGAGCTGGACGGCGTTTTCTGCGATGAGCTGGTACAGCAGGAACTGGACGACACCACGGCCTACATCCCCATCCCGGACGAGATCCGGGAATACTACCGGATGTACCGTCCGAGTCCTCTGTGCCGCGCCTACCGACTGGAAGAGGCCCTCGGCACCCCGGCGAAGATCTACTATAAATTCGAAGGCAACAACACCAGCGGCAGCCACAAGCTGAACAGCGCCATCGCGCAGGCTTACTACGCCAAGAAACAGGGCCTCAAGGGCGTGACCACCGAAACGGGCGCGGGCCAGTGGGGTACCGCCCTCTCCATGGCCTGCAGCTACTTCGGGCTGGACTGCAAGGTCTACATGGTCAAGGTGAGCTATGAGCAGAAACCCTTCCGCCGCGAGGTCATGCGCACCTACGGCGCATCGGTCACTCCCAGCCCCAGCATGACCACCAATGTGGGCCGCAAGATCCTTGCCGAGCACCCCGACACCACCGGCAGTCTCGGCTGTGCCATCAGCGAGGCCGTGGAAGTCGCCACCTCCACCCCCGGCTACCGCTATGTGCTGGGCAGTGTACTGAATCAGGTACTGCTCCACCAGAGCGTCATCGGCCTCGAGACCAAGACCGCCCTCGACAAGCTGGGCGTCAAGCCTGACATCATCATCGGCTGCGCCGGCGGCGGCAGCAACCTCGGCGGCCTCATCAGCCCCTTCATGGGCGAGAAGCTGCGGGGCGAGGCCGACTACCGCTTCATCGCCGTCGAACCGGCCAGCTGTCCCAGCTTCACCCGCGGCAAATTTGTCTACGACTTCTGCGACACCGGCATGGTCTGCCCGCTGGCCAAGATGTACACCCTCGGCTCCGGCTTCATCCCCAGCCCCAACCACGCGGGCGGCCTGCGCTACCACGGCATGAGCAGCATCCTCAGCCAGCTCTACCACGACGGCCTGATGGAGGCCACCAGCGTGGAGCAGACCAGCGTCTTTGAGGCAGCAGAGCAGTTTGCCCGCATCGAGGGCATCCTGCCCGCCCCGGAGAGCAGCCACGCCATCCGCGTCGCCATCGACGAAGCTCTCAAGTGCAAGGAGACGGGCGAGGCAAAAACTATCGCCTTCGGCCTCACCGGCACCGGCTACTTCGACATGGTGGCCTACGAGAAGTTCCACGACGGCAAGATGACCGACTGCATCCCCACCGACGCCGACCTGCAGAAGGGCTTTGACGGCATCCCCCACTTCCCCGGCAACGAATAATTCCTGAAACATCCTCTCTCCTCACACCCCCGCGCGGCGCAAGCTGTGCGGGGGTGGTTTTATATAAAACGGAATGACTGCCTGCACACTGAGCCAGACGGTCATTCCGCAAACAGCAAGCCAGCCGCCCTGCAAGGTAACAGGGCGGCTGGCTGCTTCTATTATGCAATTCAGGAGAATGGAGAAGAGAATAGCGTTTTATGCTTCCGGGGGACGGAAGGTTTGTCGGAGAATCACTCGCCGCGGACGGCTGCGAAGCCTGCCTCGAGGTCAGCGATGATGTCGTCGATATGCTCAGTGCCGATGGACAAACGGATGGTGTTCTGGTAGATCTGCTGCTCGGCCAGCTCCGCATCAGTCAGCTGGCTGTGGGTGGTGGAGGCCGGGTGGATGACGAGGCTCTTGACGTCGGCCACGTTTGCCAGCAGGGAGAAGATCTTCAGGTTGTCGATGAACTTGAAGGCTTCCTCACGGCCGCCCTTGATGTTGAAGGTGAAGATGGAAGCGCCGCCGTTGGGGAAGTACTTCTCATACAGGGCGTGGTCGGGGTGATCCGGCAGCGAGGGGTGGTTGACCTTCTCGACCTGCGGATGGTTGGCAAGGAATTCCACGACCTTCTTGGTGTTCTCCACATGGCGCTCGATACGCAGGCTCAGGGTCTCGGTACCCTGCAGCAGCAGAAAGGCGTTGAAGGGAGAGATGGTAGCGCCGGTATCACGCAGCAGGATGGCGCGGATGTAGGTGACGAAAGCGGCGGGGCCGGCTGCGTCAGCGAAGGACACGCCGTGGTAGCTGGGGTTGGGGGCAGCGATGTTGCCGTACTTGCCGCTGGCCTTCCAGTCAAACTTGCCGCTGTCCACGATGATGCCGCCCAGCGTGGTGCCGTGGCCGCCGATGAACTTGGTAGCGGAGTGGACGACGATGTCAGCGCCATGCTCGATGGGACGGATCAGGTACGGGGTGCCGAAGGTGTTATCAATGACCAGCGGCAGGCCGTGCTTGTGGGCGATGGCCGCGATGGCGTCGATGTCGGGGATGTCACTGTTGGGGTTGCCCAGAGTCTCGAGGTAGACAGCCTTGGTGTTGGGCTGGATCGCGTTCTCGACCTCTTTCAGGTCATGTGCGTCCACGAAGGTGGTGGTGACGCCGAACTGGGTCAGGGTGTGCTCCAGCAGGTTGTAGCTGCCGCCGTAGATGGTCTTCTGGGCCACGATGTGGTCACCGGCCTGTGCCAGTGCTTCGATGGTGTAGGTGATGGCAGCGGCACCGGAGGCGGTTGCCAGAGCAGCCACGCCGCCCTCCAGAGCAGCGATGCGCTTCTCGAACACGTCCTGCGTGGAGTTGGTCAGGCGGCCGTAGATGTTGCCGGCATCTGCCAGACCAAAGCGGTCTGCTGCGTGCTGGCTGTTGCGGAACACATAGGAAGTGGTCTGATAGATGGGCACTGCGCGGGAATCGGTTGCGGGATCGGCCTGCTCCTGGCCAACGTGAAGCTGCAGGGTCTCAAATTTATAGTTAGACATAGTATTTTACCTCTCTATTTATACTTATAGTATAATTTCCTGATACAAAAAAACCGATGCGTGATACATAAGCGCACCGGGCAAACACAATTCAAAGCTATTCTGTCAACGTCACATTCGGGTACACATTCGTGCACAGCAAGAGGGCATCGTACAGTTCACAGCCAGATGTTCTGCCCGGTCACCGCACATTCGCCCACAGCGGAAGTTTGCATGCAGCAGGTCGTTCCAAATCAGCTTCATATCTGTGCCCTCCTTTCCCGTAAAACTCTTTCCCACTCATCTACAAACCGGCACCTCTATCTGCTCTGTACCGGGAAGCAAAACCGTTGCCTTCCTTTTTCCCACTAGGTTTGTGGATTTGTTGTTTGCATTATATTCTCTCTTACCCAGTTTGTCAATAGGTTAATTCCAGTTTTTTTCAAATTGAGTTTTCTGCACGATGGGCAGCCCGCATTTGCAGCATCCCGTTGTGCAGTTCCAACAGGAGTAACACTTCTGCTTCTTCGAAAATTTTTATTTTTCCATTGATAAAACCTTAAAATTTTATTGTTATACTAAAGCTGTTCCTTGCAAACGCCCTGCAAATCGTTTATTATGGTAGCGTTCTTTTTTATCATCAAAGGAGTTTTTTCGAGTGCTGCATCGTTTCTTTCATTTTTTAAAGCAGAGCCTGCTCGTTGTTCTTTGCATCCTGCTGCTTGGCGGGCTGCTGGCAGGCGGCTGGTTCTTTTATCAGGGCAGGCAGCTGTACCGCAGTGCCGCCAGCAGTTACCCAGTGGCTTCCATGTACGACACCATCTGTGCCCGCGGGAGCTATACTTCCTACGATGCGCTGCCGCAGATCTATATTAACGCAGTCATCTGCACCGAGGACGAGCATTTTATGACCCACAAGGGCATTGACCCGGGGGCCATTGCCCGCGCCCTGCTGGCCGACCTGCGCACCCACTCGCTGGCCGAGGGTGGCAGCACCCTGACCCAGCAGCTTGCCAAGAACGAGCTGTTCACGCAGGACAAGCATCTGGCCCGCAAGGCTGCCGAGATGCTTGCTGCTTTTGATCTTGAAAAGACCTACTCCAAGCAGCAGATCTTTGAGATGTACGCCAACACCATCTATTTTGGCAGCGGGTATTATGGCATTGCAGAAGCTGCCGAGGGCTACTTTGGCAAGGAACCGGCCCAGCTGACCGATGCCGAAGCGATCTATCTGGCGGGTATGCCCAATGCGCCTTCCACCTACGCCAGCAGCCCAGAGCTTGCCTTCAAGCGGATGCAGGTGGTGCTCAAGCGGATGGTCAAGTGCCGCGTGCTCACCCAGCAGCAGGCCGATGCCATTGCCGCAGATGCTGAAAACTTAACGGTTTAAACAAGACACCGCGCCCTGTCTGCTGCGGATCAGACAAGGCGCGGTGTTTTGTTTTGCGGTATTTGGTTTGGTAAAGGAGGAATCATGTTGCCCGTTCAGGCGGTTGCGGCCCCGCCTGTCGGTAGCATTATCATACCAAAGAATTTCTGCGAAAGCATGTTATTTATATGAAGCTTTTATGAATTTACCGGTTCTTTGCCGCTGTCATGCTGTCACTCCGGGGCTTTCATGCTTTCCACCATGCTGATATGCCGCACATGCCGCCGCATGGCAAAGCACACCACAAAGGTGAACAGCATCGTCAATGCCACTGCCAGCAGATAACTGCGGGGTGCAATGGTGCGAATAAACATCAGCTGATCCATTTCCACGGTCAGGATGATGAACCGGTGCAGCGGCACGCCCAGCAGCAGGCCCACGCCGGAGCCGATGAGGGACAAAAGCTCGATCTCGCGGAAGATGTAGCGGTACACTTCTTTGTCATAGAAGCCCAGAACCTTGATAGTGGCAAGCTCCTTTTTGCGCTCGGCAAGGTTGACGCTGATCAGGTTGTACAGCACCACCGCCGCCAGCGCCGCCGCGCACACGATGATCAGCACCACCACGTAGTTCAGGCTGCCGATCAGGCTGCCGAACATGGAGGTGGTGTCCTCGGTGAAGCTGACGCTGCTCACATAGTTGCAGTCCAGCAGCTTTGTGCGCAGGGCGTTGTACTCCGCCTCGGTGGTACAGCCGGTCAGGCCGTAGACGGTGTTCCACTCCGGCGTGTTGCCCAGCAGGGCCTGCAGCTGCGCATTGGAGAGATACAGCCGGGTGAACATGTAGTTCTCGGTAATGCCGGTCAGCACCAGCGGCACGCGGCTTCCGTCTGCTGCCTCCACATAGAACGTATCGCCCACGCTCAGCTCCAGATTCAGGGCCGTTTTTTCGGTCAGGATCACGCTGTCCTCTTCAAAGGGAATGGGGTCGTGGCCCACCCGGGTGCGGAAGGTGAAGTATTCGGTCATCCGGGCATCGTCCTCCGCGCCTACGATGCTGACGTCGGCGCTCCCGCCCTCTTCATTATAAAGGGTGGTGGACTTTGTGTAGAACGCGCCCCAGCTGCGGACCGCACTGCTGCTGTCCAGCGTGTCGGCAAGGCCCTGCTCCATGGTCAGCGCCTTTTCATCGCTGAGCGAGATGGTGAGATCGTTGTGGGTCAGCTGCTCAGACTGCTTGTCCACGATGGGCAGGATGGAATCCTGAATGCCAAAACCGATCAGCAGCAGCGCCGTGCAGCCTGCCACGCCCAGCACTGTCATGAAGAAGCGCTTTTTGTAGCGGAACAGGTTGCGGGCTGTGGTCTTTTGGGAGAAGCTCATGTGCTGCCACAGCGGGGTGATGTACTCCAAAAAGATGCGCTTGCCTGCCACCGGGGCCCGGGGCAGCAGCAAAGCTGCAGTCTTTTCCTTCAGGCTGGCACGGCAGGCATTCCATGTAGCAAAACCGATGACGGCCGCGCTGATGGCTACGCTGGCTGCCGCCATGCCGGGGTAAAAGTGCAGCGTAAAGGTGGACATGCTGAAGATCATCTGGTAAGCATACCAGATGATGAGCGGGAACACCACAAAACCGATGACCATGCCCACGATGCTGCCCAGCACGCTGGCGCTGAGGGCATAGAACAGATACTTGCCTGCAATCTTTGCGTTGGAGTAACCCAGAGCTTTCAGAGTACCCAGCTGCAGGCGGTTCTCATCCACCATGCGGGTCATAGTAGTAGTGGCCACCAGCGCCGCCACCAGGAAGAAGAACACCGGGAACACCCGTGCAATGGCATCCATGCGGTCGGCATACTGCTCAAAGGTGACAAAGCTCACGGTGGAGCTGCGGTCCAGCACATACCACTCGCCGCTCTTGATCTGGCTCACCTGCTCCTCGGCATCGTTCAGCTGGGCAAGGCCGTCGGCCAGCTGCTGTTCGGCTTCGGCCTTCCGGCTCTCGTACTCCGCGCGGGAATCGGCCAGCTGCTGCACGCCGTCGTTGTACTGCTGCCAGCCTTCGTCCAGCCGGGTGCGTGCCGCATCAAACTGGGTGTAGGCTGTGGCCGTGCCGGTGGTGAGCTGCAGCTGCCCCTGCAGAAGCTTTACCTTCATCTGGCGCAGTGCTGCCTTTGCCTCAGTCACCAGCTGCTCGTTGGAAAGGCTGGGCGAAGAGATCAGCCCCTGTGCATACATCTGGCGCTTGCCCTCGTCCAGCTGGGCCTGATAGCCGTTCAGCTGGCCGCTGATGTTGTCGTAAGCATCCTGCGCCTTCTGCAGGGCATCCCGCAGGTCGGTGTATTCCTCGTCGGCGGGTTCGGCCTCGTCCAGCGCCTTCTGCGCGTTGTGCAGAGCCGTTTCGGCATAGCCCAGCAGCGGGTCGGCCACCTTTTTCAGGTTCACCAGCATCTCGATCTGCTGCAGCTGATCCTCAAATTCCAGCAGTTGTTCCTCGCCGCTCACCAGCTCGTCCGCACCGCCCTGCATGGTGTCCGGCAGGGCCTTTTTGTTGGCGGCAAGCTCCGCTTCGCCCGCGTCCAGCTGGGCTTTGGCGCTGTCTAGCTGTGCCTGTGCATCGGCCAGCTGCTGCTCTGCCTCCGCAAACTGACGGTCTGCTTCGGCTTTTTTGTCGTTGTACTCGGCCCGGGCATCGGCCAGCTCTGCACTGGCATCCTCGATCAGCTCCGCCCGCCGGGCCGTGCACTGTGCGCCGCTGATGGCCTTTACCCTTGCGGCTGTGTCATCCACTGCTGCCTGATACGCGTCCGAGTAATTATCATACAGGCCGGCATTTTTTACTTTGAGATAGCACGCCGTATAATAATCCGTGGTCAGGCTGCCCTCCGGCAGGAACACAATATCATCCAGCTGGCCGTCACCGGCGGTGCTGCTCTCCTTGTCCGTGGAAAAATGCTGCGGGTCCTGCACGGTGCCCACTACCGTGAACTGCTTCCGGTTCACATGTTCGGTGTCCTCCGGCAGGGTGAGCACCGTGCCCGGCTCCACCGGGTCGCCGTAGCCCATCACATGCACCACGCACTCATCCGGGGCCTCAGGCATCCGGCCCGAGAGCAGCACCAGACGGTTCATATTTTCTGCCGTGTCGGCCCCGGGGTCGGCGGGCAGCTGCTGCAGGCGCACCACCGCCGTCTCGCTCTGGCCCTGCCACTGGGCCTCCACGTCCTGATATTTCACCGGCTGCACAGCCTCCACGCCGTCCACGGCGGCAATGGCGGCAATGTCCTCCTCCGAAAGGCCCAGCGTGGACAGCACCCGCAGGTCGAACACGTTCTGCTGCACGTAGTATTTCTGCCCAGCGATGCGCATGCTGGGCGCAAAACTCATCAGGCCGGTCAGCATCATCACGCCCAGCGCTACGATGCCGAACAGCGAGACCATGCGGCTCAGGTTGTCCTTCATTTCCCGCAGGATGTTTTTACGATAACTTTTCAGCACAGCTCTCACCACTCAATCTCCTGCACCGGCACAGGATGCTCGTTGACCTGATTGGAGACGATCTTACCGCTGCGCACCTGAATGATGCGGTCTGCCATCGCCGTCAGGGCGGTGTTGTGGGTAATAACGATCACCGTGCGGCCGGTGCGGCGGCAGGTATCCTGCAAAAGGGCCAGCACCTGCTTGCCGGTCTTGTAATCCAGTGCACCGGTGGGCTCGTCGCAGAGCAGAAGCTTGGGGTTTTTGGCCAGTGCGCGGGCAATGGACACCCGCTGCTGCTCGCCGCCGGAAAGCTGGGCCGGGAAGTTGTTCAGCCGCTCTCCCAGACCCACGCTGCGCAGGGTCTCTTTGGGGTCCAGCGGGTCGCGGCAGATCTCGCTGGCCAGCTCCACGTTCTCCAGTGCGGTCAGGTTCTGCACAAGGTTGTAGAACTGGAACACAAAGCCCACATCGTACCGGCGGTAGGTGGTGAGCTCTCTGGCGGTAAAGTGGCTCACATTCTGGCCGTCCAGCCAGACGTTGCCCTCGTCACAGCTGTCCATGCCGCCAAGGATGTTCAGCAGGGTGGTCTTGCCTGCGCCGGAAGGCCCCACGATGATGCAGAACTCGCCCTTATCCACATAGAAATTCAGGTGGTCTGCGGCGGCGATCTTCACACTGCCGGTCTGATAATATTTGCAAACGTCCTCAAACTCCACAAAATGCTCCATGGCGTTTTTTCCTTTCTATCGGGAATGCATACTGTTTCAATTTAACTATAACATCTCCCGGCAGACTTTGCAAAGACATCTGCGCAAATTTTCAAAAACTTAACAGAAAAGCGCAAAAAGGGCCGCTGCACATCCCTGCGTGCAGCAGCCCTTTCATCATTTGATCTCGGCGGTCAGCGCCCCACGATCAAATCGCGGCGGCAGCGCAGGCCCACGGTGAGGAAGGTGTTTTCGCCCAGTCGGCGCAGCACCACGCGGTCGGTGCCCTTCTGGCCCTCCACCAGCAGAGACAGGTTCAGGGTGGTGGAGCCCTTCTCAGTCTGGACCACCAGCGTGCTCACACCCTCGTTCAGCAGGGTCTGCATGTCCTGCACGGTGGTGCGGAAGGTAGCAGAACCGGCGGGCACATCCAGCGTCAGCACACTGTCCTTCTGGCGGGCAGTGTACAGCACTTCTCTGCCGAACAGGCCCTTGACGGTGTAGCGGGCCTCGCTCTTTTTCGCCGCTGCATCTGCGGACGGGGCGGCCAGCTCATCGCCGGAGATCAGCATGATGTTGCCCTGAATGGGGTTTCCCTCCGGTGCGCCGTAGCCGCCGTAGGTGGGGTCCTTTTCGCCGATCGCCACATCGGCGCTGTGCAGGGCGATATCCCCCTGCACCATCTGCTCCTGCGGGGGCAGATAGCCTGCGGCAGCAGGGTCGTTGATGTCTGCCTCTGCGGCAAATGCGCCCACGCTCAGCATAGCGGCAGCACCCAGCACTGCAGCGGTGGTGGTGACGGTACGGACAAATTTATGGTTCAGTTTCATTTGGAATACCTCCGTTGACGGCGGTTTTGCACCGCACATTTTTGTTTTGTGGAAAACCATGGTCTGCCATGCGGTGTAATACAAAACCGCCGCATCTGTCTTATAAACGGATGCGGCTTCAGGATTATTGCAGCAGGCTAAAAAAATTTTTTGGCAGCTCTGCCGCCGGGATCACTGGGCCTGTGCCGGTTCCCGGTTCAGGATCTCCATGAACTCCTCGCCGGTGATGGTCTCCTTCTGGTACAGATACTGTGCCAGCTCGTCCAGCTTGGCGCGGTTGTCGGTCAGGATGCGGACAGCCTTTTCGTGCTGGGCCCGGACCAGCTCCACCACCTTCTGGTCGATCTCGCGCTGGGTCTGGGCCGAGCAGGCCAGCGAGGTGTCGCCGCCCAGATACTGGTTGTTC
>OLFC01000045.1_pt1 | contig 15164 bp, 8 predicted proteins | sample 1608431 | NCBI WGS metagenome assembly OLFC01 (sample SAMN02674795, study PRJEB24791) | human gut metagenome, SKBSTL041 | isolation source: stool | host: Homo sapiens | place: USA | reverse complement strand
TATAAGGAAATCTGCAAAGAGCGCGGAATCAACCCTCATGCAAAGGCAGAGCCGGAAACCGCCCCGATAGAGCAGCCAACCAGCAATCTGACTTACTATGTAGCAGAGTGCATGGAATTTCCAAACCTCGGAGAATACCACGATAACTTGTCTTTGGAGGAAGCAATCCGCATTTATCAGGAGATTCCGGCAGAACGAATGAACGGGATCAAGGGCATTGGTTTTGAGCTGAAAGACGGAAGCGACTATGAAGGACCTTTTCCGATTTTGACCGGCCAGACCATTGACCTGGACACCATCCAGGCAATCGACTATTACCGTGATAATCCTCTGGTGCAAAAAGCGGTAAAGGAACTGGCTGCGGCAATGCCAGAAATGGAAGTGCTGGGGGCAGACACCAATCAGCAGGAGGCTTTGTTTCTGATTGACGATGCCACCTATCTTCATATCCAGTCCTGTGACAGCGGCTGGGACTATACCCTTTACGATGCCGCGTCCATGAAAGAGCTGGATGGTGGTCAGCTGGATATGCCGGAGATTTCCCGCATGAAGGCAGTTCTCCAGATTTGTGATGATAACGATTTGAGCAGCAATTCAGTAAAGTATGCGCCCCTGTCTATGATTGAAACCTTGCAGGACGCTGCCTATCAGCAGATGCAGGCAGAGGTCAGTCAGATGACTGCTTCTTTTCAGCTGCCGGAAGCACAGGAGCAGGCGCTGGATGAATACCCCATGCCTGATGAGCAGGTCTCCACACCGGATATGCAGGAATACGGATACTCCTATGATGGGATGCTCCCTGTTACCAGAGAACGGGTGCTGGAACTGGATGCCGCCGGTTTGACTGTCTATGTGCTGCATGAGGACAATACGGAGAGCATGGTGTTTGACCCGCAGGAAATCATGGATCATGGCGGTCTTTTCGGCGTGGGCCGTGAGGAATGGGAGAAAAGCCCTCAGTTCCACGAAAAGGTCATGGAGCGTCAGGAACATCAGCAGGAACGGGAACAAGCATTTCTCGCTCAGAACAGAGATTGCTTTGCCATCTATCAGGTGAGCCGTGACGATCCGCAGAATGTGCGCTTTATGAATCTGGACTGGCTAAAGTCCCGTGATATTTCCATAGACCGCAGCAATTATGACCTAATCTACACCGCTCCGCTGAGTGAGTCTGGCACTGTGCCAGAGCAGCTGGAAAAACTCTATCAGCAATTCAATCTGGAAAAACCCGTGGACTTTCACAGCCCCTCCATGAGCGTCAGTGACATCGTTGCGATCAAGCAGGACGGTAAGGTATCCTGTCATTACTGTGACAGCGTTGGTTTTACCCAGATCCCTGGATTCTTTTCGCAAAATCCGCTGAAAAATGCGGAGATGACCGTGGAGGACGATTACGGCATGATCGACGGTATCATCAACAATGGCGCAAAAGAGCCTACGGTGGCAGAGCTGGAACAGCAGGCCCGAAGCGGTCAGCCCATTTCCCTGATGGATCTGGCAGCCGCCACCCATCGGGAGGAACGGGAAAAGAAGAAATCCGTTGTGGATCAGCTGAAAAACCAGCCCAAAGCAGAACACAAAAAGACAGCACCCAAAAAGAGTGCGGAAAGGGAGATTTGATTATGGGAAACTTTACTTTTGAGGAAATGAACCTGATGTGCATTTACAATACCGGCAGCCGCACCGGATTGATCAACAGCCTGCGTGAGATGCGCGGCGAGCTATCACCGGAGGAAACGGAACTGAGGGAGCTGACCGACAGCGCCCTTACGAAGCTCTGTGCGATGACCAATGAGGACTTTGCCCAGCTGGAGCTGTACCCGGATTTTGACCAGTAAACACCATAATCGCAGGGATGGGGTGGCAATATGCTACCCCACCTTTTACCCCAAAACTGAAAGGAGGACAGAACACTATGCCAACCAAAGCTGAACTATATGCACAGATGGCGGAGAAGGTGGCAACGCAGCTCACGGGGAGCTGGCAGGAATGGGCAGGGTTTCTCACCACTGCTTCCCGACTTTACAAATACCCGTTCCATGAACAGCTGATGATCTACGCCCAGCGACCGGACGCCACCGCCTGTGCGGAGTACGATTTGTGGAATGAAAAGATGGGCCGGTATGTAAGGCGCGGTTCCAAAGGGATTGCTCTGGTGGACGATTCCGGGGACAGGCCCCGCCTGCGTTATGTCTTTGATATTTCCGACACCGGAACCCGTGAACATTCCCGCACTCCCTGGCTGTGGCAGCTGGAGGAGCGCCATCTGGATTCCGTGCAGGCTATGCTGGAGCGCACCTATGATGTTTCCGGTGATGACCTTGCCGGACAGCTCACCGAGGTAGCCGGAAAACTGGCTGAGGAATACTGGACGGAGCATCAGCAGGACTTCTTCTATATCGTTGACGGTTCCTTTTTGGAGGAATATGATGAGTTTAACATCGGAGTACAGTTCAAGGCAGCCGCCACCGTCAGCATCACTTACGCTTTGATGTCCCGCTGCGGACTGGAGCCGGAACGCTACTTCGACCACGAAGATTTCATGGCGATCTTTGATTTCAACACCCCGTCCACCATCGGGGCGCTGGGAACAGCGGTCAGCCAGATCAACCAGCAGGTGCTGCGGCAGATCGGCGTTACCGTCCGAAATGCAGAGCGCGAAGCCAACCAAGAAAGGAGCAAACAAGATGAACAATCCCATGACCTATATCCAGAACGGAGACTATCTGATTCCCGACCTGAAGCTGAGCCAGCAGCCGGAGAAACCCCTGGGCAAGTACGGCAGGATGAGGAAAACCTACCTGAAGGAACATCGTCCCATCCTCTACAACCAGATGTTGCTGAGCGAGAAGCTGTACCCGCACCTTCTGGAGATCGACGAGACCGCCCAGAGCAGACTGGAGCAGATGATGCCCCAGCTGGCGAAGGAAGCGGGAGCCACCGAGGAACTGAAAGCCAGCGATCCCATGAAGTGGGTGGGGCTGATGAACACCTGCAAAGCTCAGGTCGAGGAAATCCTGATGGCAGAGCTTATCAACAGCTGACCCTAAACCTGTTCCTCTCCGAAGCAGAACAGATCCAATCCATAGATGAAGCAGAGAATGTAGCGCATACATCCTCTGCTTTTTCTTTTGCCCAAAATGACATCGACCATGTGCTGCGTTTGGGCGGCAATACAGACCGTCAAAGGGAGCGTGTGGTTGCAGCCTTTGAAAAGCAGAAAACCACCGCTGAGATTGCCGAGATACTGAAAACGCTGTACCACGGCGGCAACGGCCTTGGCAGTGTGAGCGCATGGTATGCCGAGGATGGTATCCATCTTTCCCACGGGAAGTCTGTCCGTTATGACAGGTCTGCCCAGGTCATTTCCTGGGAGAGCGCCGCAGAGCGTATCGGGGAGCTTTTGGAAAGTGGTCAGTTTGCCTCCAATGTGGAGCTTGCAGAAGCGGCAGGCTATGAACGCTCCCTCCTCTCGGAAAAGCTCTGGCATCTGTATCACGATCTCAGTGAGGACGCCAGAGAAGCCGGATATTTGTCCTGCCTGTCAGAGATCAAAGGCAATGGGTTCCCGGAGGAGACCCACCGCCTGACGGAGCAGCTGAGTGACCCGACCTTCCGCCAGACTCTCAAGGAAGAATACGCTGCTTTCTGGACTGCCTATCAGCAGAACCGTGACCTGTTGCGTTTTCACTATCATAGGCCAAGGGAGATCTGGGAGAACCTGAAAGACCTTGACCTGCCACGCAGGACCTTTTCTTCGGATCTTTCCCAAGTGCCAACTGTCCAGCACTTCATTACCGAGGATGAGATCGACGCCGCTATGACCGGCGGCAGCAGTTTCGCCGGAGGAAAAGGCCGTATCTATGCGTTCTTCATGGCAAACCATACGGATAAGGAGAAAGTGAGATTCCTCAAAGACGAGTATGGCATTGGCGGACGCTCTCATGCCCTGTCCGGCGCAACACACAGCGGTGAAGATCACGATGGGAAAGGACTGCACTATAAAAAGCAGGACTGCCCGGATGTTCACTTGAACTGGGAAAAGGTTGCCAAGCGCATTACCTCACTTGTCCAGAAAGACCGCTATCTTACCGAACAGGAACAGGCGCAGTATGACAAAATCCAGTCTGAACAGGAACTGGCCGAAGAAGATGCCATTCAAGCCCAGCAGCCGGAGATGGATGAAGAAACACCAAAGCCTACCCTTGGGGAGCAGTTTGAGCAGTATAAGCCTGTGGTGACTGCCGCCATTTCTGAGGATACCGCATACCGCAATGCCTGCGGTCATTCTGACCGTGAAAATGCTGTCATCGAGGGTAATGCCGCTGTGCGCCGTGCAGTCCTTGGTTCTAAGGATATGGAGCTGATCCGACTCTATTCGGATGTGCCGGAGTTCCGTCAGCGTTTACACCGGGAAGTGATCGACGAGACCTATCCAAAGCTCCATGAGCTTCTGCGCCCTCTTTCTCAGGAAGATATTGATACTGCCCTTTGTGCATGGAACGGCAATATCGAGAGTAAACACGCTGTTGTCCGCTATATGAAAGACCATGCAAGAGAAAAAGATACCGCCGCATGGCTGGCTCAGGAATACGGCGGCAGTAACAGCAACAGCCTGTTCATTACTCGTGCCGGCAGCCCGGAGGAAACGCAGCTGCCCTGGCCGAAGGTACAGCGCAGGCTTGCCCAGCTTATTCAGGAGGACCGGTTCTATACCGAAGAAGAACAGGATCGTTTTGACAACATCGACCCCATCGCCATCCGGGAAGCCCTGGAGGAAAGAGGAATCGTCAATGGTCAGGTGGCAGACCCGGAAAAACTGGACAATGACCCGTTTATCCAACAGGTGATGTCAGATGCCGAGCAGATCGCAGATGCCGAGACAGAGCAGACTTCCGAAGTTTCCATTTCCGATGAGGAATATGACGCAGTTCGCCGCCCAATTCCGCAAAGAACCTCCTATGACCCTGCCGCCCCGGTTTATGCCGTGGGCGATACCGTGTATATCGAGGATGACGCCTATCAGATCACCGAGCTGCTGGATGATACCGTGCAGCTTCTGCCCACCGGTATGGTATATCCCATCTACCGGGCAGAGCGCAAAGAACAGTTCGAGCAGCTGCTTCGGGCAGACCGCCGCAATGCTTACTATACCGAGTTTCTTCCTATTGACCCGGACAAGGCAGATCAGGACTTGCGGGATGTATTGGCTCATGGACTGATGGATGAAGCGGATAAAAAGCAGATTTCCACGCTGCTGCAATCCGGCAGGAGCAACAGCGAGATCGCCTACTGGCTGAGTAGAAACTATCCCCGTGAGATCGAGACCCTGAATCTGGAGACCGGCGATATTGCCGATTACCGTACCACGGCACAGGGCATGGAGCTGGAAGTCCTGGACGCAGAGGAAAAGCGTCTGGCTGTGCTGTATTTCCGCTGGGATGAAGTTGCGCCTTTGCTACGCGGGATGTATGTCCGTCAGCTGGATGGCTTTGGACAGGAACGCCCCGAACCGGCTGCCGAATCTCCGACTTTCCATTCCGAGACCGTGGCCGTCTATCCGGGCGATAAGAACAATCTGCCTTATGATGTGGTGGTGGAACGGCTGCATATCGAGGAGCCGGAGCCACCAGCGCCTGTGACAGAGCCGGAGAAAACCTTTGAGGAAGTGCTGGACGAACACCCGGTTTCCATTCAGGTCAATGGCCAGTGGCAGACCTTCCCCAATGCCAAAGCTGCCGAGGAAGCCTCCTATGAGGAATACAAGGCAAACCTGCGCCGCAATGCACAGAACTTCCGTATTACCGATGAGCATTTGGGTGAAGGCGGTCCGAAAGCCAAGTTCCAGGCAAATATCGAGGCAATCAAGCTGCTGAAATACCTGGAGGGAACCACCGGACAGGCAACGCCGGAACAGCAGGAGGTCCTATCCCGCTATGTGGGCTGGGGCGGTCTTGCCGATGCCTTTGACCCGGAAAAACCGGCATGGGCTTTAGAGTATGCCCAGCTGAAAGAGCTGCTGACCCCGGAGGAATATGCCGCCGCCAGAAGCTCTACCCTCAACGCCCATTACACCAGCCCTACGGTCATTCAGGCCATCTATGAAGCGGTGGACCGTATGGGATTTGAGACCGGAAATATTCTGGAGCCGTCTATGGGTGTGGGCAATTTCTTTGGTATGCTGCCGGAGAAAATGCGAAACAGCCGTCTGTACGGCGTGGAGCTGGACCCTGTTTCCGGGCGCATCGCAAAGCAGCTCTATCCCAAGGCGGACATCACAGTAGGCGGCTTTGAGACCACCGACAGGCGTGACTTCTTTGACCTTGCCATCGGCAATGTACCTTTCGGTCAGTATCAGGTCAACGACAAAGCCTACAACAAGCTGAACTTTAGTATTCACAACTATTTTTTCGCCAAGGCACTCGACCAGGTGCGTCCCGGCGGCGTGGTAGCTTTTGTGACCTCTCGATATACCATGGACGCCAAGGATTCCACCGTGCGCCGCTATCTTGCCCAGCGTGCTGAGCTGCTGGGAGCTATCCGTCTGCCGAATGACGCGTTCAAAAAGAATGCCGGTGCCGAGGTGGTATCGGACATCATCTTCCTCCAAAAGCGGGACCGCCCGCTGGACATCGTGCCGGAATGGACTCAAACCGGACAGACGGAGGACGGATTTGCCATCAACCGGTATTTTATCGACCACCCGGAAATGGTGCTGGGCAGACAGGAGCCGGTAAGCACTGCTCATGGTATGGACTACACTGTGAATCCTATCGAGGGACTGGAGCTTTCCGACCAGCTGCATGATGCCGTGAAGTACATTCATGGCACTTATCAGGAGGCAGAGCTGCCGGAGCTGGGCGAAGGCGAAGCCATTGACACCTCCATTCCTGCCGATCCTAATGTGAAGAACTATTCCTATGCCATTGTAGACGGGCAGGTGTACTACCGGGAAAACAGCCGTATGGTGCGCCCTGACCTCAACGCCACCGCCGAAGCCCGTGTAAAAGGTCTTGTGGGACTGCGTGATTGTGTGCAGGAACTGATCGACCTTCAGATGGATGCAGCGGTTCCGGACAGCACCATTACCCAAAAGCAGGCGGAACTGAACAGCCTCTATGACAGCTTTTCTGCCAAATACGGTCTCATCAATGACCGTGCAAACCGACTGGCCTATGCAGATGATTCTTCCTATTACCTGCTCTGTGCGCTGGAAGTCATCGACGAGGATGGGAAACTGGAACGTAAGGCAGATATGTTTACCAAACGGACCATCAAGCCCCATCAGGCGGTGGCTGTGGTGGATACGGCAAGTGAAGCACTGGCGGTGTCCATCTCGGAAAAAGCCTGCGTGGATATGGACTATATGAGCCAGCTTACCGGAAAAACAAAAGAAGCACTGGCCGGAGAACTGCAAGGCGTGATCTTCCGTGTACCGGGACAGTTGGAGAAAGACGGCACACCCCATTATGTGACTGCTGATGAATACCTTTCCGGCAATGTACGCCGCAAACTGCGTCAGGCGCAGCGGGCGGCACAGCAGGACCCGGTTTATGCAGTCAATGTGGAAGCTCTTACCGCCGCCCAGCCCAAAGACCTGGATGCGTCGGAGATCGAGGTGCGTCTGGGCGCTACCTGGATCGACAAAGAGTACATCCAGCAGTTTATGTATGAGACCTTCAACACCCCGTTTTATCTCCAGCGCAGTATCGAGGTCAACTATTCTTCCTTTACTGCTGAATGGCAGATCAAGGGGAAATCTTCCGTATCCTACAACGATGTGGCAGCCTACACCACCTATGGGACCAGCCGCGCCAATGCCTACAAGATTCTGGAGGATTCCTTAAACCTGCGGGATGTCCGTATCTATGACACCATAGAGGACGCAGACGGAAAAGAGCGCCGCGTGCTGAACGCCAAGGAGACCACCCTGGCTGCTCAAAAACAGCAGGCGATCCGGGAAGCCTTTAAGGACTGGATCTGGAGAGACCCGGAGCGCCGCCAGACTTTGGTGCGCCAGTACAACGAAGAAATGAACTCTACCCGTCCCCGCGAGTATGATGGCAGCCATATCACTTTTGGTGGCATGAATCCGGCCATTACCCTGCGGGAACACCAGAAAAGCGCTATCGCCCATGTGCTGTATGGCGGTAATACCCTGTTGGCACATGAAGTGGGCGCGGGCAAAACTTTTGAGATGGTAGCTGCTGCTATGGAAGCCAAACGCCTGGGCTTGTGCCAGAAATCTCTCTTTGTGGTTCCCAACCACCTGACCGAGCAGTGGGCGTCGGAGTTTCTGCGCCTCTATCCTTCCGCCAACATCTTAGTTACAACCAAAAAGGACTTTGAAACCCATAACCGCAAAAAGTTCTGTGCCCGTATTGCGACCGGTGACTACGACGCCATCATCATGGGACACAGCCAGTTTGAGCGTATCCCCATCAGCCGGGAGCGTCAGGAACGGCTTCTCTATGAGCAGATCGACGAGATCACCGAGGGGATTGCAGAGGTACAGGCCAGTGGCGGCGAGCGTTTTACCGTCAAGCAGCTGGAGCGTACCAGAAAGTCTCTGGAAGCCAGACTGGAAAAGCTGCAAGCCGAGGGGCGAAAAGACGATGTGGTAACCTTCGAGCAGCTGGGTGTGGACCGATTGTTCGTGGACGAGGCCCACAACTATAAAAACCGTGCGAAACGTTGTGCATAAGCCCTTGTTGACAGCAAGGACGAAAAGCACCATGTGATTGCACTTAGCAATAAGAAAATATCACAGAGAACTTTAATCTCAAAATCAGGGGTGAAATTCCTCTGCCGTACAGAACCAATGTCGAGGAACAAAGTTCCAGAGAATAGGTCAAAATTCAAGACAGTACGAGAGCTAATACTCCACTGTGCGTTGCCACCTGTAAGTGTGCATTGTACAGAGCGTGGTGAAGGCGTAACCTGAAAACCTAAACCTCTGCAAAGAGGCATGGACAATAATGGTGCGGGCTTCCGAAACCCATGGCTATCCGTTAGGGAAAGCTATGCAGCATCGTAAGAGTTGACTCCATCCGAAAGGGTGAACCTTGGAAAAAGTGTGTGTGGCTGGTTTTTCCGTACACGCCCTGTGGGATGAAATCCCCATCAGGAACCGTGCAGCAACTGTGGTTCAAAGCACGGTTAGATTTTCCCGGTGTAAGGTAGCGGCCTAAGGGTTTCAGAATAAGGATAGAGATTAGGGAACGTTTGAGAGCCTATTGTTGGAGCGTTACAGCGCATTGAAAACAACAGGAAGTCAGCCGTATCATAGTAGTCTGGGCTGGGTAATGCCAGTCATACGGAATTGAAATATTCCATGGCGAAGGATACGAGTCAAATCGATTTGTAAATTTCACAAAACGAAAATCCTATAACTCCCTGAAAGATGGGTGACGAACTGCGAGGTGAAAACCTTGTGCATTTGAACGTCAGATTTTCAACGGAAACGGAACTTAAAAAGATTCAGGATTTTCTCTATGAGAAATCCGGTCAAGGAGTATCGTTCACCGGTCTGGTGGAAGCGATGGCTAATGAAGTGACCATTGTAACTGCCGTCCACAATATCAAGTCCAACAAAGGCAGCAGAACTGCTGGCGTGGATAAGATAAAAATGGACAAATACCTTCAAATGCCCAAAGATGAGCTTATTTTATTGATTCAATCGAGTTTTCGCAACTACCGCCCCAAACCAGCCCGCCGTGAATATATCGAAAAGAGTAACGGCAAGAAAAGACCGCTGGGTATCCCCACTGTATTGGACAGGAGTGCGTGCGTATCATTATCGAGCCGATCTGTGAAGCGAGATTTTATCCGCAAAGCTACGGCTTTCGCCCCTATCGGGCACAGAAACACGCAATCCGGGGTATCATCAATGTCATAAATGCTGGATGTAAATCGCCCGACCAACCCGTGTGGGCTATTGAGGGTGACATCAAGGGATGCTTCGACAATATCAATCACCGCCTGCTGCTCCAAAAACTCTGGAGAATCGGTATCCATGACAAGCGTGTGCTGAAAATTATCAGTCAGATGCTAAAAGCTGGATATATGGAAAATGACCTGTTTCATGCAACAGAGCTTGGTACACCGCAGGGAGGAATCCTCTCACCGCTTTTATCCAATGTTTATCTCAACGATTTCGATTGGTATGTTGGTCGTATGTATATGGAGCCGCACAGACAGTGCAAGCATAAAGGCAACGACACAAGGCGTTTGAAATGGGCTGGTGTAACGCCAAAGTACAATTATCGCTACGCCGATGATTGGGTGATTCTGACGTCAACGGAGAAGGAAGCACTCCGCTTGAAACGTGTCTTGACAAAATATTTTCGGAACAGAATGAAACTCGAATTGTCGCAGGAAAAGACCTATGTAACAGACCTGCGGACAAACGGTATACACTTTCTTGGCTTTGTGGAAAAGGCCGAACGAAAACGGAAAACTCCTGACCCGGCAACATGGACGAAACATCTGGTTGGAAAGCCGCTGCCGGATATGGAACGGTTAGGAAAGAAGATTAAGAAACTGCTCGAAGAAGTGCAGCGCATAGAACTTTGTCAAAAAGTCAATGTGCAGGCTGCGCAAATTCAGTACGTCAACTCTGTCATTATGGGTATGGCACAGTACTTGCAGACATCCATCTGCTCTCATGCCTACCATGCGATAGACCGCAGAGTAAACAACGCTGCACTGACTGTATGGAAAAAGCTGTACCCCAAACGGTACAACTCCATGCAGGTGCCGCTGAAGGTGCTTTGCAATCTTCCTGACCGACACAAGGGCTACGACAGTAAGACATTTGCTGTATGGGTCGAAGGAAAATGGTTTGGTATAACTTATGCGTTCATCACGCATAGTCACTATGAACCCAAGCCATTTGACCAGAAAATGACGCCGTATACAGTGGAAGGGCGCAGACGGTATGTGAGCTATCGTGCTAAGCACAAGCCACTGCCATGTGACCGTCCATCCGTTAACTCCCCGAACGATATTGCAATGTCAGCATACGCAAAGGGAAGGATGAATTTTGAGTATTATATGAACCGGGAGTATGCTTACAGCAGGGACAAAGGAAAATGTAAATGCTGTGGAAATGCCTTCTCACCCGTGCTTCAAAAGCATTGTCACCACGTTAAAAACAAGCTTCCACTTGATAGAATCAATAAAGTGCCAAATCTGGTTTGGCTGTGTGAACCATGCCACCGCATGGTTCACAACAGTCCAATACCGCCTGAACTTGATGCAAAGACGGTAGGCAAAATCATGAAATACCGCGAAAAACTTAAACTGTGAAATTTACAACCACTCTGTGTCCGTGAGAACACAGCAGTGTTGAAATCTGAAGGAAGAAAGTAAATCGATTTGATGGTACGCCGGGTGCGCTGAAAGGTGCACGCCCGGCGTGAGGTGGGGGAAAACTTGGAGATTACGTCAAAAAGTTGCCTATCACAACAAAGCAGACTACTCTGCGGACTGCTTCGCAGCCGCAGAGGTGCTGCACATTGTTTCTATACACAAAAATGAGGAATGTGGCAGGCTTATCCACATCGGACGCGCAGAAATCCTCCGATATGTTTGCCAAGTGCCGCTATATGGATGAGATCACCGGAAACCGTGGCGTGATTTTTGCCACCGGCACCCCGGTCAGCAACTCCATGACCGAGCTTTACACCATGCAGCGTTATCTTCAGTATGAACGCCTGCAAGAACTGAACATGACCCACTTCGACTGCTGGGCTTCCCGATTTGGAGAGACCGTCACAGCATTGGAGCTGGCACCGGAAGGCACCGGCTACCGGGCAAGAACGAGATTCAGCAAGTTCTTTAACCTGCCGGAGCTGATGAACCTGTTCAAAGAAGTGGCCGACATTAAGACTGCCGATCAGTTGAATCTGCCTACCCCGGAGGTGGAATACCACAACATCGTGGCGCAGCCTACCGAACATCAGCAGGAAATGGTCAAGGCCCTTTCGGAGCGCGCATCGCTGGTACACAGCGGAACCGTTGACCCGTCCCAGGACAATATGCTCAAGATTACCTCGGATGGCCGTAAGCTGGGCCTGGACCAGAGAATCGTCAACCAGATGCTGCCGGATGAACCTGGCACAAAGGTCAATCAGTGCGTGGACAACATCATGCAGATCTGGCGGGACGGCAAAGCTGACAAGCTGACCCAGCTGGTGTTCTGCGACATTTCTACACCGCAGGCAAAAGCTCCTGCAAGCAAGGCGGCGAAAACGTTGGATAATCCACTGCTTCACGCATTGGAAGGCGCTGTGCCTCTGCCGGAGCAGGAACCGGTCTTTACGGTATATGATGATATTCGTCAGAAACTCATTGCCCAGGGGATGCCTGCCGACCAGATCGCTTTTATCCATGAAGCCAATACCGAAGTGCGAAAAAAGGAGCTGTTCTCTAAAGTCCGTACCGGCCAGGTTCGTGTCCTTTTGGGCAGCACCGCCAAGATGGGCGCAGGCACCAATGTGCAGGACCGTCTGGTGGCACTTCATGACCTGGACTGTCCGTGGAGACCGGGAGACCTTGCCCAGCGCAAGGGCCGTATCGAGCGCCAGGGTAACCAGAATCCTCTTGTCCATGTGTACCGCTATGTGACCGAAGGAACCTTTGACGCATACCTCTGGCAGACGGTGGAGAATAAGCAAAAATTCATCAGTCAGATCATGACTTCTAAATCGCCGGTGCGCTCCTGCGATGATGTGGACGAAACAGCACTTTCCTTTGCCGAGATCAAGGCTCTGTGTGCCGGAGATCCCCGTATCAAGGAGCGTATGGATTTGGACGTGGAGGTATCCCGCCTGAAGCTGATGAAAGCCGACCACCAGAGCAAGCAATATCGTCTGGAGGACCAGCTGCTCAAATACTTCCCGGAGGAAATTGAAAAGCACAAAGGTTTTATCATAGGCTTTGAATCTGACCTGGAGGTTTTGGCAGCTCACCCGCACCCGGAGGACGGTTTTGCTGGTATGGAAATCCGCGGCGATCTGCTGACCGATAAGGAGAACGCCGGCGCAGCCCTTTTGGATGCCTGCAAGGAGGTCAAAACCTCCGATCCGGTGCAGATTGGCAGCTACCGGGGCTATGCCATATCCGTGGAATTTTCCGCTTGGAAACAGGAGTATGCGCTCCTGCTGAAAGGACAGATGACCCACCGGGCAACCCTTGGTACAGACCCTCGCGGAAATCTTACCCGTATCGACAATGCCCTCGCCCAGATGCCCCAGCGTCTGGAGGCGGCAAAGGCCCAGCTGGATAACCTCTATCAGCAGCAGGCTGCCGCAAAGGAGGAAGTCGGAAAGCCATTCCTTTATGAAGAAGAACTGCGAAGCAAAAATGCCCGTCTGGTGGAACTGGATACCCTGCTCAACATCGACGGAAAGGGACAGGCACACGCCGAGGCTGTTGTTGCCAAAAGCACACGGACTTCGGTGCTGGACAGCCTGAAGCGTCCGGCGACGCCCCGCAGTACAGACAAGAAACCAAAACAGCATGAGGAGGTGCGATAACATGAATACCAATAATCTGAATACGGCCCTTTATGAAAAGATGGCCACTGAGCAGGAAAAATATAGGGACTGGCTGAAAAGCCAGCCCCCGGAAGAAATCCTACACCACACCTATGAATATACTGTCCGTGAGGATATTGTGATGGCGATGGAGGAGCTGGAGTTGACCGACACCCAGGCTCAGGCACTTTTGGAATCTCCCTCTCCGTTGGCGGATGTGTACCGCTATTTTGAAAAGCTGGAGACCGGCTATATGGATGTGATCCGGGACAGCATTGAAAGCCGAGCCAATGAGGTATGCAGAGAACCAGAAGAACTTAATCCTATGGTAGTTTATCTTCATTCTGCTTCATACTCGACTAAGCATGGAGAAACAGACGCATATTGGCTGTCTGACCAGGCGAATTTTTCCTGTAAAGTTGCCATTGAGCAGGCAATCAGCACCCACTACGGAGACAACCGACTGGATACCGCTTCTGCGGTGCAGGAGGTCATGGAGAAATTCGGACCGGAGCGAATGAACTTTATTCTCGCCAATACCATTCAGCATAAGGATGCAGATGGGCGGATCTCCCGTGACAACAAAGCATGGGCAAAGACCATTCCTATGCCGGAGGACAAAGAATCGTTTCGCCGCAATGCTTATCTGGTAGTAGATCAGGTCAATCCGGGACTTGTAGACCTGTTTACAAGACAGGCTCGAAAGACCGTTCAGGAGAAAGAAAAAGGCTCTGTCCTGCAAAAGCTCAAACAGGAGCTACCTGCCCATAAGCCTGCCGCCCCGAAGAAACAGGGTCCGGAGAGATAACCATGGCAAAGCGCAAGAGGGATATGCAATTAAACTTTAGAGTTTCATCGGAGGAGCTTGCTGTAATTGAGCAAAAAATGTCTCAGCTTGGAACCTCAAACCGTGAAGCCTATCTAAGAAAAATGGCACTGGATGGGTATGTGGTCAAGCTGGAACTGCCGGAGCTAAAGGAACTGGTCTCCCTGATGCGCCGAAGCAGCAATAATTTGAATCAGCTGACCCGTAAAGTGCATGAGACAGGGCGGGCTTATGATGCTGACTTGGAGGATATATCCCAGCGGCAGGAACAGTTATGGGAGGGTGTGAAGGAAATCCTTACCCAACTTTCCAAACTTTCATAACAGGGATAGATACTCCATTTGCGGAGGGAGGAACGGCATTACTTCGCTGCTCCTCTCTCCGCTTTTTCTTTTTATCGGTATCCTTGTCTTTTGCCTGTCCATACCAGATAATATGAGTAGAAAAGATACCGAGAACGCTGCAAGGAGGAAATGATATGAAGATTTTGAAAGGGCTTTTGATGATTATAACTGCGCCGGTCATTTTGGTGTTGACGCTTTTTGTTTGGCTCTGCATGGGTCTGATCTACATATCCGGTCTGGTGCTCGGCCTGCTTAGCATGGTGATTGCTCTGCTTGGCGTGGCTGTGCTGCTTACCTATTCCCTGCAAAATGGTTTGATCCTTTTAGTCATGGCATTTTTGATTAGCCCTATGGGGCTGCCACTGGCTGCGATCTGGCTGCTGGGCAAGGTGCAGAGTTTGAAATTTGCGATCCAGGATTGGGTATATAGTTGATTTAGAAGAAAAGCTTCTT
>OLFC01000017.1_pt1 | contig 20469 bp, 18 predicted proteins | sample 1608431 | NCBI WGS metagenome assembly OLFC01 (sample SAMN02674795, study PRJEB24791) | human gut metagenome, SKBSTL041 | isolation source: stool | host: Homo sapiens | place: USA | reverse complement strand
TCCGGCAAGGAAACCGGCCTGGAGGTGGTGAGGCAGGTATATCCCAAGCTGTCCATGACCCCCGGCATTCTGCTGGCCCCCAGGTTCAGCGCGGACGCCACGGTGTCTGCTGCGCTCCAGGCAAAGACCAAGAGCATCAATAGCGTGTTTGGCGCGGTGTGCATCGTGGACATCAACAGCAAGACGGACGGTGCAGTGAAGTACACCGATGTTAAAACCAAGAAGGAGGAGCAGGCGGTCAGCGACCCCAACGCATACGCCGTATGGCCCTATGCCAAGGTGGGCGAGGTGGTGTACAGCGGTTCCGCCCTGGCTGCCGCCCTGACGGCGTACACAGATGCGCAGAACGACGACACACCCAATGTCAGTCCCAGTAATAAGACGCTGGCGATCTCCGCCGCCTGCCTGGCAGACGGAACAGAGGTCGTGCTTGACCAGGAGCAGGCCAACACGGTGAACAGCTTCGGCGTGGCAACCTGGCTGAACATGAACGGGTTCCGCCTGTGGGGCAACAACACTGCGGCATACCCTGGCATCACCGACCCCAAAGACCGCTGGTTCAGCGTCCGCCGGTTTATGACTTGGGCAGCCAACAGCTTTATCCTGACCTACTTCCAGAAAGTTGACAGCCCGGCCAACAAGCGGCTGATCGAGGCCATCGTGGACAGCGAAAATGTGCGGGGCAACGGCTTTGTGGCCCGCGGCGTGTGCGCCCGGTACGAGATCACTTACAACGAGGACGAGAACACCACAACCGACCTGCTCAACGGCAAGATCACTTTCCACCAGTACATCACTCCGTTTACCCCTGCGGAGGACATTGAGGACATCATTGAGTTTGACCCCAATGCCCTTTCCGCTGCGCTGAACTGATAAGGGAGGGAACAAAGTATGATTAGCAGCAACTATATTCCTGAGAAAATCAGTGAGTATAACGCCTATCTGGATGGCAGCAAAATGATCGGCGTGGCCGCATCTGTGACCCTGCCGGAGATCAATATGAAAACCAGCACCGTATCCGGCGTGGGCGTCAACGGCGAACTGGACAGCCCCACCATCGGGCAGTTTGAGAGCATGGAGCAGGAAATCCAGTTCAACACCCTGTACAGCTCCGCCATGGATATGCTGTCGCCACTGTCCACGGTGAACCTGACCCTGCGAGCGGCACAGCAGGTTTATGACAAAACGGGCGGCTATAACTTCAAGGGCCTGCGGGTGGTGGAGATTGGGCGCGTCAAGAGCTTCAACCCCGGCAAGGTTGAAAAGGGCGAGGCCATGGAGGCGACCATTACCCTGGAGCTGACCTACATCATGATCGAGGTGGACGGCGTACAACTCCTGGAAGTGGACAAGCTGAACGGCATTTACAAGGTAAACGGAAATGATATGCTGGCTGGCGTGAACAGCCTGGTATAACCCGGAAAACGGAACACGGCCCCCCCGGTCTGCGGGTGGGCCGTGTTTTTCTAAACGAACGACGGCCGAAAGGAGCATTACCATGGAGGAAATCAAGAACGCGATGGTGGAAGTCAACACGGAAACGCAAGAAGTCAACACCGAAAAGGAAGAAGTCAGCGAGGAGCGCGTTGTGAAGCTGACGAAGCCCTATGTCTTTGAGGGAAAAGAGCATGAGGAAATCGACCTGTCAGGGCTGGAGAAGCTGACCATCCGGGACGCCATCGACACGCAGCTGGAGCTTTTCGGCGTGGAAGTTGCTGCCTCTGTGCTGTGTGAGACCACCACAGCATTTGCCAGAACTATGGCAGCAAAGGCGACCGGACTGCCTATCGAATTTTTCAAGCTGATGCCGCGCGGCGCTTTTAAGCGGGTAGCGGGCATGGTGCGCAGATACATGAATGCGGACGGCGAGACGGAGAACCATGTGATGCAGTTGGAGAAGCCCCACAGCTATAAGGGGAAGGAGTACCGGGAAATCGACCTGAACGGCGTTGCCGACCTGAACACCCTGAATGAAAGTGAGGCGGAAAACCGGCTGGCCCGCGAGGGCTTTGCGGTGACGGAGAACGGCACCAACTATCTGTACGCCTGCGTGATCGCCTCGATGGCGACGGGCATCCCGGAGGATTTCTTCACCTCGCTGCCGCTGCACGAGCTGCTGAAACTGAAAAACGCGGTGAACGACGCGGATTTTTTCGAGTAAAGGGCGGGGCAAAAGCCCTGCGGAAAGCGGCAATCCGACTGTCCTCGGTGACAGGGACGAGCCTTGAATTTTACTTGAAGCTGCCTGTCCGCGAGTTTGCTGAACTGAATGACGAGGTGGCGGAGGAATGGCGAAGAACAAAACATTAGAGCTTAGTATCAAGATCGCCGGAAAGATGGATAAGAGCCTGACGGCGGCGCTGGCCAGTAGCCAAGGGCAGCTGGGCAGCTTCGCCAAAAGTATCAGCAATATCGGAACGGCGGGACTGGCGGCCATGGGTGCGCTGACGGCGGGAACGGTGGCAACCATCGCGAGATGCACCAAGGAAGCTGCAAAGTTTGAAAACTATATGTCCGATGTGGTCAAGGTCGTGGACGGCATGGCGGACGCAACCGGAAAAGTAAGCAACAAGATGGCGGAGAACGGGAGAACCTATGCGGAAAACTACGCCATCCTGGAAGAACGGCTGAAAGACCTGAGTACGCAGATACCGTACACCTTTGAGGATTTGACACGCCTCGCAGCGGCGGCAGGCCAATCGGGAAAAACCTTTGAGGACTTGACACAGACGGACTTCCTGAAAGACATCGCCATGTGGGGAACGGCTATGGACATTTCCGCAGACCAGGCAGGCGACTGGGGCGCGAAATGGGAACAGGCGTTCAACATGAACCACGAGCAGGTCATGGAGGTTGCGGATGTAATCAACTACCTGGGCAACAACTACGCCACTACGGCGGCGGAGATCGCCCAAAGCGTGAATGATGCGGCATCCATGGGCCAGCTGGCAGGCGTGGATGTTAAGGCGACGGCGGCAATCGCGGCCAGTATGCAGGCCATGGGCGTAAGCACTGACCGGGTGGGCACCAGTATCAAGCGCATCTATACCAACATCACAAAGGGCAGCACGGCCACAGCCGCCCAGGAAGCGGCATTTGAACGACTGGGGTTCTCGGCGACGCAAATCGCAAAGTCAATGCAGACAGACGGCACGGGAACGCTGCTGAAAGTGTTTGAAGCGGTGAACAACCTGCCAGACGCTGAGAAGCTATCCACGCTCAATGCCCTGTTTGGACAGTGGGCCATTGAGGGCGGAGCCAAGCTCACGCAAAACCTGGGCCTCCTGACAGGGATGCTGAAAGAGGTTTCCGATGCAAGCGTCTGGAGCGGGAGCATGGAAAAAGAGTTCATCATCAAGGCGACGACGCCGGAGGCCATAGAAACCATGCTGGGAAGCGCCAAGTCTGCGCTGATGGACGACATCGGCACCGCATTTCTCCCGGCCTACAAGGAATTTGGACTGTCCATGATCGGGTTCATCCGGGGCATCCGGGAGAATATGCCGGAGTTGACCAAGCTCGCAGAGAGCCTGGGGAAACTGGCGAGCCGCGGCGTGGAAAAGCTGGGCACTGCGATGAACTGGGCGCTGCCATACATCCAAAAGGGCCTGGACTACCTGCTGAACAACGGTGAGCAGGTGGCCCATATCATCGGGATACTGGCGGCCACCTTTGCAGGAATGAAGCTGGCACCGGCGGCGGAGGGGCTGCTTTCCGGCGTGGGCGGTATGCTGTTCGGCGGAAATGCCGCAGGCGGAGGAAAGCGGAGCGGCGGCCTGTTCGGCGGCATCAAAAGCCTGTTTATGGGCGGGAGAAAAGCCGGGAGCGCCGGAGCTGGTTTTGCATCCGCCTTTGGAGGGGCGGTATCTGGAAACGGATTTAAGGCAACCATGAGAGCTACGCTGTCAAGCCTGCTGGCCGGAAACGGCTTTAAGGGGACAACGGGCCTGCTCTCTGCCGCGGCTGGGACGCCGGGGCTTCTCTCCGGCTATGTTGGGCCGGGAAGCGTAATCAAAAATGCAGCGGCGAACAGTGCAGTGGGCCAGTGGCTCGGAGGAATAGGAACGGCCATCGGGAACACAAAGACCGGCGGCCTCCTGAGTGGCCTGCTGGGTAAAGCGGGAACTGCGGCGGGCGGACTGCTGGGGGCCGCAAAAGGCGGCTTGGGCGGCCTGCTGGGCAAGGCGGGAGCTGCCATCATGGGGAGCAAAGCCGGAATGGCCGTGGGCGGCCTGCTGGGCAAGGCAGGCGGAGCATTCAGCGCAATCGCTGGCTCCGGTGCGGTAAAGGCAATCGGTGGTGCTGCGAGCGGGGGCCTTGGGATACTGAGCAGTATTTGGGGGCCAATCGCAGGCGGCTTCGGAACCCTACTGTCCGGGGCGCTCCCGGTCGTGGGCGTGGTATCCAGCATTATTGCGGTCGTCAGCCTGCTGGGTGACAACCTGGAGTATATACGGGAAATCGTCGGCGGGGTATTCGGAGAACAGGGGCTTGCCATCTTTGACAAGTTCACAGGCGCACTGTCCAATGTGGGTAACTTCATCAGCGGGCTGTTTGTGGACGGAGGCGTGGCAAGTGCGCTGTCCGGTTTCCGAGAAATGCTGTTCGGACAGGGCGGCATATTTGCCGGGAATGAGACGGCTGCCGGGGCGTTTGACGGCATCGTGCAGATGCTCCAATCGGTGATGGGCGTTGTGGGCCAGGTCGTGACCTTTGCCAACACAACGGTAAAGCCAATCATTGAGGGGATATTCAACTTTATCACGCAGACGGTGGTGCCGGTCATTCTGCAAACCATCCAGACGGCGGCCCCGTATATCTCCAGTATCATCAGCGGGATTGGTTTGGCAGTTATGACGGTGGCGCAGATCATCGGCCAGGCCATTCAATTTGTTATGCCGGTCATTCGCACCCTCGCAACCATCCTGCTGAATATCGGACAGGTGGTGGTGCCGTCTGTTCTGGCGGCCATCGCGGTATTCTCCGAGGGTATCAGCAACGCCATCACGGGGGTAAAGACCATCTTTGAAGGCGTTATCACATTCATCACCGGCGTGTTCTCAGGCAACTGGCGGCAGGCGTGGGAGGGTGTGCGGTCGATTTTCACAGGTATTTTCGACACCCTGGGCGCTCTGTTCAAAGCCCCGATCAACGCCGTTATAACGCTTATCAACAAGGCAATCGCAGGCATCAATGGGCTGAATATCACCATCCCGGACTGGGTGCCGGGGTTGGGCGGAAAAACATTCGGACTGAATATCCCGGAAATTCCGATGCTGGCACGGGGCGGATTTACCAACGGCGCGAGCATCGCGGGCGAGGCTGGCACAGAGGCGGTTATCAGCTTCCAGAGAGCTGTGCGGCGGGAGAACCTTGCAACATGGGCCAAAGCCGGTGAGCTGCTGGGCGTCAGGCCGGTGGAACTGGCGGACATCCCGGCGGAGGGCGGCTTCGGCGGTGGAGGCATAACCTTTGCGCCGCAGATCACCATTCAAGGGAACGCAGACCGCAGCGTAATCGACGAGGCGCTGGCGGAGGCGCAGGCCAGATTTGAGGCGTGGTATCTCCAGATGCAGCGCCGGAATGCGCGGACGGCCTATTAACGGGAGGACGGTATGGCATACATCACTAAGAGCGGCGATACATGGGACATGATCGCCAAGGAAGTCTATGGGAGCGAATACCATGCCGATGTTCTGATGGCGGCGAATGCAGCGCACATTGAGACTTTTATCTTCCAAGCCGGGGTGGAACTGTCCACCCCGGCGCTGGAGGAGGAACGGAATGGACTGCTGCCGCCGTGGAAATATGAGGCGAACTATGATTAGAGCAAGAAGCCTGGCGCTGGATGTGCGCTACAACAACGCCCCGTTTGCCGGGCAGGTAGGCGGAGAAATCGAAAGCCTGACCTATATCGACAGCGCGGCAGACAACAGCGACAGCATTGACATCACGCTGGACGCACAGGATGGAAAGTGGCTGCGGGGCTGGCTACCGGAAAAGGGCGCGACGCTGCGCCCGCGCATCCGGGGGTACAACTGGGAGGCGCAGGGAGACAGGCGCATCATTGAGTGCGGGTTATTCGTGTTGGATGATGTGAGCTTTTCTGATGCACCAACCACCTTGCAGATCGGCGGCGTGAGCAAGCCGAGCGACAGCGACTTTTCGGAGCTGGAGCGGGAAACCATTTGGAAAAACACCAGCATCAAGAGAATTGGAGAGACCATAGCGGGCCGGTATGGGCTGGCGTTCACCTACGATGCAGACGATTATGACATCGAGTGCGACGAGCAGGACGGAACGGACAGCGGCTATTACAACCAGCTATGCAAAAACTACGGCCTTATCCTGAAAGTTTACGCCCGGCGGCTGTGGGTGTATGACCGGGAGCGGTACAAGGAAAAGCGAGCGGTAAAGACTTTCCACCGGACGCAGATCAGGCCGGGCAGTTTTGCATATACCACCACCCTGTCCGGCACATACACCGGCGGGTACTTCAACTACACCGACGCGGACAAGGACATCGACATCGTGTGCAGCGTGGGCGGAGGGACACACACAAAGAGCGTGAACCGGAGAGCGACCAGCGTATATGATGCCAGCGTCCAACTGTGCGCGGAGCTGAACAACGCAAACCACGGCACGGTACGGCTGCGCTTCGGGGTAGATGGGGACTGGCTGGTGAGTGCGGGAAACTGCATCAATCTGGCCGGGTACGGAAAGCTGGACGGAAAATACTTTGTTGACAAGGTGACGCATAAGGTGAGCGCCAGCGGGCTTACTACGGATTTCGAGTGCAGCGGCATCGGAACTGCGTTCCACTACTGGGATGTGGGCGGGAAGATCGAGTACCACGAGCCGGAGGAGGACAGCGGCGTTGATTACGACAGCGCCTACGCCACCACAAGCCCGGCGGCCAATGCGGCCAGCTCGGCGGCGGGAGCCGAAGCGGGGGCGTCGGTGGCGCTGACAAATGCGCCTTTCTATGTGGCAAGCACATCGGCAAGTCCAGCGTGCCACAAGAGCGGAACCTATTATTTCTACGATGGCATCTTAATCAACGGGAGATACCGCATGACCAACACGGCGGCGCGGTGCGGAAAGCTACCGGTAGGAAAGAATGTAACCGGATGGGTGCCAGCGAGCTATTGCATCGCGGGAAAGGAGGGATAGCCGGTGGCAAGCACGAACCGCACGGGGCGCGTGAGCGCCATCGACTATGAGGCGGGCACCTATGAAGTGACATACTTTGACCGGGGGCAAAGCGTGACGCGGAAGATCAATGCCATCAGCAACGGCGAATACAAAATGCCGGTGATCGGCCAGATCGTCAGCGTGGCGCACACCAGCAGCGGCCTTGCGGCGGCCACGACGACGGGAACGGTCTGGAACAAAACAAACCGCCCAGCGGAGGGCTTCAAGGGGCTTTACCGAAAGGAATACGGCTCCCAAAAGGGACGGGCTTACAGCCGGTATGACGAGAATACGGGCGTGTACACGCAGTATGTGGACAAGCGCACCGGGCGTACCTGCAACGGAGAAATCTTCGATGAAGCAAAAGGCCCCATCAGCCTGGTGGCGGGCGGGCAATTCCAGGCCAAAAGCAGCTCGGCCAGCATCAGCCTGAATGCGAAAACGGGCGTCGGCCTTGTGGCGGGAACATCGGTGAGCATCGAGGCCGGGAGCTTTGCGAGCATTGAGGCGGCGGGGGAACTGAGCGTGTCCGCCGGAGGAAAGTACACGCTGACGGTGACAAAGGGCGTGGAAGTCGAAGTGTCGGGCGGCGAGGCAAAGATCGCGCTGAACGGAGCGGTAATCACCGTGACAGAGGCGGGGGATGTGACCGTGACCAGTCCGAGCAAAATCAACCTGTCGGCCCCGGAGATCAAGGCGGAGGCATCGGCGGGCGATATTGTCATACAAGGGAAAAGCCTTGTCAACCACACGCACGAGGACAGCCTGGGCGGCGGGACTACACCGCCAAAGTAAGGAGGAGATCGCACATGGCGCTGGGGAGCTATATGGGGGTGTCATTCACGGTGAGCGACCGGCGCATCCTGACACCGAGCGGCCTGAAAGGACAGGGCGGAAGCGAGTGGGCAACCCACAACCGAACCGGGGCGAGGGCAAGGAGCCAGTGGATTGCGCCCAAGCTGCGGAAATATTCGTATGACCTGCTGCTTCGGGCACAGGACGGCGTGAACCCGAGAAGCACACTGCGACGCCTGCAACGCGCGGCAGAGCAGGATGTGGCGGACTGGTTCATTATCGGCGGCTCGCCCCTTTCGCCGTATCCGTTCAAAATCACCGACATCAGCGACGAGTGGGCCGTAGTGCTGCACCGGGGGGCGATGGTGGAGTGCAAAGTGACGCTGACCATCGAAGAATACCTGTAAGGAGGGCGCTATGCTTAACACGGAAAATGCTGTGATCGAGATACTGCCGGGCAAGGTGGACGACAGCACGGCACGGGAGGTATATCGAAACCTGCAAGTGCTGTATGGGACTGTGGCCGGGGAGCAGGCGCTTGACCGGGAGTTTGGAATTGACGGCAGCATCATCGACTACCCACAGGAGAATGCGCAAGTTCTCCTGGTTGCAGAATATGTGCGCAAAACCGAACGGTATGAGCCGCGGGCAAAGGTGGCCCGCGTGGAATGGACGGGCGGAAAGGCGCAGGACGGAACTATGACCCCAAAGGTGGTGATCGAAATTGTCTAATATCATTGAGCTGGAGAACTGCCCGGAGCTGAACTTCATTGAGAACATGACCTTGCAGGAGACGGAAGATCAAATGCGGGAACTGTACGCCGGATACTACCGGGAGCTGACCGGGAGAGACCCGGAGATCGGGGACGCCGACACAGTGAACCTGCTGATTAAAGCGTTCTGCGCGATGGAATATCAGACCATGCAGTATGCGGACGCAAAGGGCAGAATGGAAATGCTGAAAACCAGCACCGGGAGCGCCTTGGATGCGCTGGCGGCGCTGGTGGGGCTGACCAGGAAAGCGCCGGAACGGGCCACGGCCTCTGTGCGGTTCAGCCTGGAGGAGCCGAGGAGCGTCGTTGTTGCTATCCCGGCGGGAACACGGGTGAAAACCGAGGACGGGAAGTATTTCAACAGCCTGGAGTACGCCGAGATCAAGGCGGGCGAGAGCTATGCGGATGTTGTGGTACAAGCCGAGGAAGCCGGAGCGGAGAGCAGCGGCATCCTTTCGGGTGCAATCAAAATACTGGTAGACCCCATTCCGTACATTTCCGGCGTGAGCAACACAACACCGAGTACGGGCGGACTGGACACCGAGGACGACGACAGCCTGACCAGGCGCATCTACCTTGCGCCGAGCGTTTATAGCTGCGCCGGGCCGCGGGACGCCTATGAATACTATGCGCGGGAATGGCGCGGGGATGTGGCGGATGTCCGCATCGTAAGCCCGCAACCGGACGAGGTGAACATCTACTTCGTGATCGAGGATGAAACAGGGCTTCGACTGCCGAACACAACGGAGCTTGCGGGCATGGCGGAACACATGGACGACGAGACCATCCGCCCGCTGTGCGACCATGTAAGCTGCCTCGCACCGGAGGAGGTGGACTATACCATATCGTTCACCTATTGGATTGCAGAGAGCAACCAGAGAAGCGCAAGCGAAATCCAGAGCAAGGTAACGGCGGCGGTCAAGGACTTCCAGACATGGCAGCGGAAACTTGGGCGGGACATCAACCCGACGGAGCTGATTGCCCGCCTGCGGGCGGCGGGGGCAAAGCGGGTGAAGCTGACAGCCCCGGCGGATGTGGCCGTGCAGACCATGATGCTGCCGAAATGCACCGGTGTGACGGCGACCTACGGAGGGCTGGAGGATGATTAAAAGCCTGAGAGATGCGCAGATCACAGACGGCCTGCCGCGTATCGTGCGGGAACAGCCGTGGGTCAAGGCGCTGTCCATGGCCGCTGCTGCGCTGCACAAAAAGACCATGGACTATATCGACGGCAGCCAAATCTATACCGCCATCGACAGCGTGGCGGAGCCGGTGCTTGACGCCCTGGCAGTCAACTGGAAAATCGACTGGTATGATACCGGGTACGACATCGACCGGAAACGGCGCATCGTTAAAACAGCATTGACCATCCGGCGGACAATGGGCACAGTGGGCGCAGTCCGGGCGCAGGCGGACGCTATCTATCCGGGTTCGACCCTGGAGGAATGGTTTGAGTACGGCGGGACGCACGGGAGGTTCCGGCTGCGGGTGAACATCGTCACGGTAGAGGAGCGGGAGGAGTTCGCGGCCATGTCGCTGCGAGAGATCGAGCGGCGGCTTGCGGCGGCAAAGCGGTTCAGCTCCCACTTGGAGGAGGTGGAATACTACGATGCGGGCGGCGTGGCGACAGCTTACGGGATGGCGGCCTATGTAGGTGCTGAGTTCGTGGAGGGCTGCACCACCATCCGGGTGAACCCAAGCCCGGACACCAAAACAGGGACGGCCACGGCACACGCCCTGGCGGCCTGCGTAGGAGCGGTAATCATCGACTTCGGGACAACCGAGAGAACAGGAGGATAAAACATGGCCTGGTTAGGCGTAATCACGAACAACGGAAACGACCTGCTGACCCGGTGGGTGGAGGGGAAGAACCTGCATATCACCAGAGCGGCGGCGGGGCAAGGGCGAGTGGAGCAGACCGCCATGCTGGCGCAGTCGGCTCTTGTGAACGAAAAGCAGACGGTGAGCATCGTGTCCAACACACCGGCAGAAAAGGGCCAGAGGCTCAAACTGCAAGTGACGGCACAGGCTGCGGTGGGGTACAACCTCAACCAGTTCGGCGTATGGGCGAGACTGGACGAGGAAGAAGATCAAATGATCGCCCTGTTCCAGACGGATACGGACATCGGCATTGAAATCCCGAGCAAGGAGGCCATGCCGGACTTTGTGTACACATTCTACGGGCTGCTGGCATTCTCCAACCAGGGAAACCTTACGGTCAAAATTGACGCCGCCGCTGTGGTGACGGCGGAAACCATGGGACAGGCAATCGCCGAGGCTATGGGTGCCCACGCTGGAGACCGGGAGGCCCACGCGGCCCTGTTCGAGAAAAAGGCGGATTTGGGTACTGACAGAAAAGTGGTAATCGACCAACTCCCGGTAAACACGCCGAACGGTATAGCGGGGCTGGACAAGGACGGCAAGGTGAGCGCCGCCCAGCTGCCGGTGAACACACCGAACGGCATAGCAGGACTTGGCGACGACGGGAAGATCGCGGCGGCGCAGCTCCCCAGCTATGTGGATGATGTGGTGGAGGGCTATTACCATGAGGGCGCTTTCTACTCTGACCCGGCCCACCGGGAGCAGATCACCCCGGAAAGCGGCAAGGTCTACATGGATGCAGAAACCAACATCACATACCGGTGGAGCGGGCACAGCTATGCGCCCATCGGCTCCGACCTGGCCCTGGGCGAAACGCAGAGTACGGCCTACCGCGGTGATCGAGGCAAGATCGCCTACGACCACAGCATGACCAAGGCGGGAAACCCCCATGGCACGAAAGCCGCAGACATTGGCTATACCGACAACAAGGGGCTGGGGGCGAAAAACTTGCAGGGGGCCATGGACGCAGCCGCGCAAAGAGCAATCGACGCGCAGAAGTCTGCGGACGCGGCGCTGGACGCCATCACAAAAATTGGGCACACCATCGACGCTGTGCCCAGCCAGAACGGAACACTGACCTACACCGGCAGCGAGCAAAGCCCGACCTGGAACAGCTACAACCCGGAGACCATGACCATGGGCGGCGTGACCAAGGGGACGGACGCAGGTTCGTATAACGCTACATTTACCCCGAAGGAGGGGTACACCTGGGGAGACGGAACCAACGAGACAAAAACCGTAGTGTGGAAAATCGGGCGGGCCACGATCATGGCGGTGCCCAGCCAGTCCGGGGCGCTGGCCTATACCGGAAGCGCACAGACACCGAACTGGGCCAACTACGAAAGCACAAAGCTGACCATGGGCGGAACCACCAGCGGAACCAATGCGGGAAGCTATGAGGCGACCTTTACGCCAAAGGCCAACTACCAGTGGCAGGACGGAAGCACGACCGCAAAGACCGCCGTATGGCGCATTGAACGGGCAAAAATCGCAGTGGTGCCCAGCCAGTCCGGGGCACTGACCTATACCGGCGGGGCGCAAAGCCCGAACTGGAGCAACTATGACAGCGCAAAGCTGACCCTGGGCGGCACTACCAGCGGAACTGCCGCGGGAAACTACAACGCGACATTTACGCCGAAAGAAAACTACCAGTGGCAGGATGGAAGTGTGGCCGCCAAAAATGCGGCGTGGGCCATTCAAAAGGCGGCAGGCACGCTGGCCCTATCCCCCACCTCCATGACCCTGGACGCCTCTGCCAAGAGCAAGAACATCACTGTGACCAAGAACGGCACGGGGGCGGTCTCGGCCACCGCATCGCCCAGCGGCGTGGTGACGGTGAGCGTGAGCGGGAACACGGTCACGGTGACTGCCGTTAAGGACGGAAACGCCACAGTGACGGTGAATGTGGCGGCGGACGCCAACCACACCGCCCCGAGTGCAAAGACCTGTTCTGTGAAGGTGGAGATGCCGAACATCTACGGCGTGGAGTGGGACGGCACCAGCACAACGGTGTGGAGCCGGACGGATAAGGCGGCAGGCTTCACGAACCCTGTGCCCTATGTGGCCGGACAGAGCAAGTACGGAAGCCCGTTCGATAACCTGATGCCCTGGAGCGGGATGGTTCGGTCAAGCGACCCCGCAGCGGGCGAGCTGGTGGCTATCCCGAAATTCTGGTTCAAGTGGACAAAGAGCGGGAGCCGGTTGAAACTCCAGATCGCGGACAAGGCGACGCCGGGGTTCCATGTCTCCCCGGCCCACGCAGACCGCGGGGATGGAAAGGGCGAGCGGAACACCGTGTACATTGGCCGGTATCACTGCCACACGAGCAACTGGAAAAGCCAGAGCGGCGGGAAGCCCAAGGCGGACATCACCCGGAGCGCGGCCCGCAGCGGCATCCACGGCCTGGGCGGCACCATCTGGCAGAGCGACATCCAAATCCGCATGACGATCTGGATGCTGTACCTGGTGGAGTTTGCAGACTGGAACAGCCAAAAGACCATCGGCAAAGGCTGCGGAGACAACAGCGCCCCCGGAAACATGGGTTATACGGATAGTATGCCGTACCATACCGGAACTACGCAGAACAGCCGGGACAGCTACGGCCTGGGTACGCAGTACCGGAACATTGAGGGTCTTTGGGACAATGTATACGACTGGGGAGACGGCTGCTACTACAACAGCGCGGGGCTGAACATCATCATGAACCCCAACAATTTCAGCGACACCAGCGGAGGAACCGCCGTGGGCGTACCCACGAGCGGGTGGCCCAGCGCATTTGCGGTGGCGACGAAAAGCGGCCTGGAGTGGTGCATTTACCCCACGGCGACGGGGGGCAGCGAGACCACCTACTCGTCGGATGACTGGAACTTCAGCGCGTCCTACCCGTGTCTGTACTTCGGCGGTTACTATTACCGGAACGGGGGCCACGGGTTGTTCTATGTGAGCTACAATTCCGTGTCGGACGCCAGCGCGTACATCGGCTGCCGCCTCCAAAAACTCCCCTGACAGGGGAGGGGGTGCAGGGGGACGGGGGCCGCAGCCCCCTCCCTCCTGCATATCCCCGGCCCGCAGGCCGTCGTCCTCGCGGACTTTACATCGCTTGCCTCGCCGCAACGCGGCAAGGCGCACTCGCGCCGTCGCTCGTCCTCTCCCGCCCGAACCCGCCGTGCTGGGCTTCGGGCGGGCGGAAAAGAAGCGGACGAGAGACGGAAGATAAGAAACCTTAACGGGTTTTCCGCCGCAAACGCGGCGTGAAAATACAGGGGGAGATCGCGCACGCAGTCGGTGCCTTGGTTTTTGGCTCGTCGGATAACTGGAACTTCAACGCGTCCAACCCGTGTCTGCACTTCGGCGGTAACTATAACCGGAACGGGAACCACGGGTTGTTCTATGTGAACTACAATTCCGTGTCGAACGCCAACGCGAACATCGGCTGCCGCGTCCTTTTAGGACTGGCTACCCACCTCCATTCCTCGTCGTCACAAGCTGCGGAGCGTGCGCCCCGGCCCACGGGCCAGGGCTTACTTTCTCCGCTGCTCCTCCTCTTCCTTGCAAACCCGCTGATGCTGGGATTTGCTCGAACGGGGAGAGGCGAGGGCGTGATCTTCCTCGGCACCCCTTGGTGCAGATTAGCCAACAGGACACGGTTTAGTACACTCCCGCAACCGGCGGGAGCGGTGGAAAGATCGTGAGGCTAAAAGGAGGAGCAAACATCCTGTATGAAACGAGCAAAAGACCTATACCCAAAACTGATTTCAGACGAAAATCTCAGGCTGGCTATCCTCACGGTGAACGCTACGCATAAATGGCACCCACACCACAGGCCCAATAAAACGGTGCTGCGGGTGGAGGCGGACATCGACGGATATGTGGAGAAGCTGCGAGAGATCATCGTCAACGGATATGATGCGGCCCCACCGAGAATAGCCCGGCGCTGGGACAAGAGCGCCGGAAAATGGAGGGACATATCAGAGCCGAGATTGTGGCCCGACCAGTATGTTCACCATGCGGTCATTCAAGTTCTGGAACCGGTGCTGATGCGGGGAATGGACAAGTTCTGCTGCGGAAGTATCAAGGGCCGGGGCATCCATTACGGCGTTAAGGCAATCAAGAAATGGATGCGGACAGACCCGAAAGGGACGAAGTATGCAGAGGAGCTGGACATCCACCATTTTTACGACAGCCTGACCATTGAAACGGTGATGGCCCGCCTGCGGAGGCTGGTCAAAGACCGGAGGGTGCTGGATGTATGTGAGCGGCTGATGAAGTACGGCGTCCTGATTGGCGCATTCTTCTCACAGTGGTTTGCCAACACGGTGCTGCAACCGCTTGACCAGATGATACGGAACAGCGGGCTGTGTGACCACTATATGCGGTACATGGACAACCTGACGCTGTTCGGGCGGAACAAAAGGAAACTGCGAAAGCTGCGGGGCATGATCGAGGATTGGCTTGCAGGCCGCCGGTTGAAGCTAAACAACAAGTGGCAGCTCTATCCGACGGCAAAGCGGACGGTGGCGGCGCTGGGATACCGGTTCGGCCATAAGTTTTCCCTGCTGCGAAAGCGGAATATGGTGCGGTTGAAAAAGTCGCTATCAGAATGTTATCGGGCCATGCGGAAACACCGGAAGATCAGGCCGAAGCTGGCACAGGGCCTATTGTCACGGTTGGGCCAAATGAAGCACTGCAACCATGTACATTTCTTTGAGAAGTATGTGGAAACAGGGCTGCAACGAAAATTGAAGCTCGTGGTAAGAGAGCATACGAGAAAGGAGCAGGCAAGATGGAATATGTGTACGGAACCGCTGAAATCGACGGCGTGATGCGGGAAAACCTGAAAGTCATTGGCGGCCCGAAGCTGGAGGAGGGGGAGTACCTGACCACGGTTCGGGAGTACGACGACAACACGATCACCGACCGGTGCCGCATTGACCGGCACTATCTGACGGCGGAGGACGAGGACGGGACAAAGTACGACTTCTATGCCATCAGCGAGCATTACCGCTACATCGACCGTACCAAGATGCTGGATGAAACCAAGGCGGCGACGGAGATCACCTTTGTCGCCCTGGCTGAGACCGGCGGCATCGACGGGACGACTGCGGGGGAACACAAAAATCTGTTTGAGGAATGGCAGGCGGGGGTCTCCTACAAAGTGGGCCAGTACCGGCGCTATGGAGAGAAGCTGTACCGGTGCGTACAGCAGCACACATCGCAGGAAGGATGGGAGCCGGACAAGGCGGCAAGTCTGTGGTCTGTGGCCGCTGACCCTGCGGAGGAGTGGCCGGAATGGAGCCAGCCGCTTGGAGCGCATGACGCCTACGCCAAGGGGGCAAAGGTGTCGCACAACGGGAAGCACTGGGTCAGTGATGTGGATGCGAATGTGTGGGAACCCGGCGTCAGCGGATGGTCGGAGGCGAAAGAATGAGCAGCCATTTGCAGATCATCGCTGAACTGGAGACGGTGACAGAAATCCAGGCAAAAGCCATCCGTGTTCTGGCAACGAGGCTGGCAGAACTGGGCGACACGGAGACCGGGCGGGACGAGATCGCGGAAGCCGATAAGGCATACCGTGAGGCCATCGGCGGAACCGATTGGATGGGCTGATACGCAGGAGGACGAGGGAATGTACATCGACGCGGACTTTATCATCAAGGCAGCAAGCCTGCTGAGCGCACTGGGGGCATTGGTGGCGGCGGTCGTGGCCGTGTACAAGGTGCTGGAGAACAATAAGAAGCAGAACGAGTTCATCAACGCCATGCAGGAGGAGCAGACCTTGATCTGCTACGGACTGCGGGGCGCTCTGCAAGGGCTTGTGGAGCAGGGGTGCAACGGGCCATGCAAGGACGCACTGGCGAGGTTGGACAAGCACCTGAACAAAAGCGCCCACCCGCATATCCCGGAGGGCTGAGATGGCCGGGCGGCGGGTGAACAAAAAGACGAAACGCAAGAAGCGCATCGGAACGATGGACTTGATCTTGCTGCTCGTCTTTATTTGTCTGGTTATCTTTACCGTTACCATGATACGGCTGTTCCAGGTCTACGGCTCGGTGCCGGATACCCTTGTAACCTGTGTGTTTGCCACACTGGGCGGGGAGTGCGGTATCCTGGGGTGGATAAAGACCAACAAGGATAAACGGCAGGACAGACGGTGGCAGCGGGAGGATATGAAACGGGAAAGGGAGGCGATGGAGCAGGCCATGCAACAGACAGAGGAGCCGTAAAGGAGGGATAGATCGTGCTGAACGGCAGGAACAATGAGGAAAAAATCTGGAACTACCTGAAAGGCGCAGGGTTAAACGACTGTGGAGCCGCCGGGCTGATGGGAAACCTGTATGCAGAAAGCGGCCTGCGACCGGACAACCTGCAAAACACCTACGAAAAAAAGCTGGGTATGACGGACGCCTCATACACGGCGGCGGTTGACGGAGGAACCTATACCGGGTTCGTGCGGGACTGCGCCGGTTATGGGCTGGCACAGTGGACTTACTGGAGCCGGAAACAGGGACTTTTCAATTTTGCCAAGGCGGCGGGCCGGAGCATCGGAGACCTGGAGATGCAGCTTGATTTCCTGATGAAAGAGCTGCGTGAGGGTTACAAAGCTGTTCTGACCACGCTGAAAACGGCGGGAAGCGTCCGGCAGGCATCAGATGCAGTCCTGCTGCAATTTGAGCGCCCGGCAGATCAGAGCGAGACGGCGAAAAAGCGCAGGGCCTCGTTCGGGCAGAAGTATTATGACAGGTACGCAAAACCCAAGGAGGGACAAACTGTGGGAACATTCAAGCCGAGACTGACCCGACCGGAGGCGGGAAACAAATATTACATCACCAAGGCGAGCGGAGGGTGGTCGGATGCCATCAAGGGGAAGCCGGTGGACGCGCTGTGCAACACCCTTTCCAACTGCGTGGGCTATGCCTATGGGCGATTTAATGAGATCGGCGGTTACGGGTACTGTAAATATCTGCGGCCCGTGAACGCCGAAAACTTTATCCAGTTTGCCGGGGGCTTGGCCGTAGGTCAGGAACCGAAGCTGGGGGCCTGCATGGTGTGGCGCAAGGGAGCGACGCTGAACGGTTCGGATGGAGCGGGCCATGTGGCAATCGTGGAGCAGATCATCAGCGCAACTGAGATCGTGACCAGCGAAAGCGGATACGGAAGTAAAACCCCGTTCTGGACAAAGCGCCGGAAGAAAGGCGCAGGGAACTGGGGAGCCGGGAGCGGGTACACCTTCCTGGGCTTTATTTATAACCCGGCTGTGAGCGGAAGCACCACGACAACCCCGGCACCGAACCCGCCGACAACCGGAGGCGCAACCGAAGCGCTGAAATACAAGGTGGGCCAGATGGTGCAATCTCTGGCGAAGAAGCACTACACCAGCTCCAATGCGGCGACGGGAAAGAACTGCAAGCCGTGCGAGGCAAAGGTGACGGCCATCAATCCGGGAAGCAAGCACCCCTATCATGTGGTGGGCACTTCTGTGTATGGATGGGTAGACGAGGACGACATCGCGGCCACGGCATCTGCTGATACTGCCCTTGCCGTGGGCGACCGGGTGAAGATGGACAAGTCGGCAACGATCTACGGCACCATGCGCAAGTTTGCTGCATGGGTATATGCCACAAAGCTGTATGTGCGCGGCATTGACGGGAACCGCGTGGTGGTATCCACGCTGAAAAGCGGGGCTATCACCGGTGCGGTTGACAAGAAGCATTTGACGAAAGTGTAATAGGAGGGTATACACATGGATAACATTATGCAGTACATTCCCCTGGCGGTATCCGCTGTTCTGCTGGCGGCCCTTATCCTAACGGTGGTCACCAACATCATCACCCAGGTTCTCAAAAAGCTCACCTGGGAAAAGATACCCACCAACATTCTGGCCTTTCTTGTGGCGATGGCCGTGACCCTTCTGGCGTTCTTCGCAGCCTGTCAGATCATGGCGTGGGCCGTCACCTGGTACATGGTGGCCGGAGCAGTAGCCCTGGGCTTGTTCGTCGCCTACGCCGCTATGTTTGGATATGACAAACTGCGAGAGGCGCTGGAGCAGATCATTAACTGGGAAAAGAGAAAAACAGAGTAAAGATGTCCCCCGGCTATCACACTTACAGGTGTGGTAGCCGGGGGATTTTTCATTATACACGCAACAGTGAAAATAACTATTGCGGAGCGGGAAAATATTGGGTATCATAAGGGTGTAAAATGCGACAAAACAAGACAAGCGGAACGGAACCGGGAAACCGGAAACCGGAAACCGCCCGCATGGATGCACGGAAGGAGGTATTACAGTGCAAGCCAAGGAGCGCACATTTAAGCACCTGACAAAGAACGACAGGCTGAGAATGGAACGGTGGCTGAACAAAGGGATGAAGCCGAGAGAGATCGCAGATAAGCTGCGCGTCCACATCTCCACCGTCTACCGAGAATTGAAGCGGGGAGAATATGAGCGGCTGGATGGGGACACCTGGGAGATGGTGACGGCGTACAGCCCGGACATCGCAGAGGAGCGGTATCAAAATCACTTACGGGAAAAAGGGCCAGACTTGAAGATTGGAGCAGATCACGAATTGGCCCGATACATCGAGGAGACGATCATCGCCAACGATTGCAGCCCTGCCGCTGTGCTGGGGTATGCGAAGATGGAGGGACGGGCGTTCAAGACCTCTGTTTCTGTGGCGACCATTTACAGCTACATCAAAAAAGGAATATTCCTGCGCATCACACAGGTGGATTTGCCGCGGCGCGGGAAGAAAAAGCAGGGGTACAAAAAGGTAAAGACAAAGAAAGACCAGGCCAGGGCGTCCGCCGGTGAGAGCATAGAACGCAGACCGGAGAGAGTAAAGAACCGGGAGGAGTTTGGGCACTGGGAAATGGATACGGTGTACAATAAAAAGGATAGTACCAGCAAGGCGCTTCTGGTACTGACGGAGAGAAAGACCCGGCGGGAGATCATCATACTGATACCGAACCGCAAAGCGGAGACCATTGTTAAAGCATTGGACGCGCTGGAGCGGAAAATCGGAGCAGTGAATTTCAGGAAGATTTTTAAGTCGATCACGGTTGATAACGGCTCTGAGTTCTCGGCGGCGGAGGAGATGGAGCGCAGTGCTGTCAATAAGACCATCCCCCGGACAAAGGTTTACTTCTGCCATCCCTATTCCTCGTGGGAGCGCGGGAGCAACGAAAACGCCAACATTATGATTAGGCGGAAACACCCAAAGGGAACCGACTTTGAAAAGGTGAGCGCAAGACAGATCGCAGAGACCGAACAATGGATAAACAACTACCCCCGGAAGATACTGGGGTATATAAGTAGCGAAGTGGCTTTCCGGGCCTGCTTGCGGGAAATAGGGTTATCGGCGTAGGCTGTATGGGACGCATGGGAGAAAGGGGGAAACTGGAGGGGGCATGAGGAACACAATAAGGAAAAGCGGAGGCTGCCGACCAAGGGAATTGACGGCGGCCATATTGTCATGTCAAAATTGAACAAAAATGAAACGGAAAATTTGTGTGCAATAAATGCTTGACTTTTTCTCATCCTGAAAAAATAACGAAAACACTTGCATTATGGAGCGTTTTCGGATAAAATAGGGTACGTATGTGTAAAAATATACTCCTTCCGTCATCGCTGCGCGATGCCACCTCCCTCTGAGAGGGAGGCTTTGGCAGGGCGAGAAGCTTTTCCTTTTCGCCAGAGGCTCCCTCTCAGAGGGAGCTGTCACGGCATCAGCCGTGACTGAAGGAGTTCCATCCATTTCAGGAGAAATACTAGTTTATGACAAATCGTGAAGAAATCGAGCGCCGCCGGACGTTTGCGATCATCAGCCAT